>TARA_R100000353_G_scaffold21104_2_pt1 | contig 12643 bp, 19 predicted proteins | sample TARA_R100000353 | Tara Oceans TARA_R100000353 (sample SAMEA2620663) | marine metagenome | biome: marine biome (ENVO:00000447); feature: surface water layer (ENVO:00002042); material: "saline water (ENVO:00002010), including plankton (ENVO:xxxxxxxx)" | depth 5 m | reverse complement strand
TTCCAGGATTCTATTAGCCCCGCTTACATCAAATAAAGTTGAATCTACTGTTTTTCTTGTTCCGTCTGCAATTCCTGAAACTTGAACTACAACTTCGCCTTTCTTTCCAAAAATATTATTATCGTTTCCAACTGTAATTTTTACATCTTTAACTTTGTTATAACCAAACTTTGCCCCCATAACTAAGGGGCTACTTTTTATTTGGTTATTAGTTTCCTTTCTTAAATTATCTAAAAAGTTAGATGTATATTTTGTAGTTGATTTAAATGCTTTTGTATTAGCTAAATCTTTAAATGGTTTTAAAGATTGTTTTTTAAATGGAATTTTTTTTACGGAACTTCCAATTGTAGAAACTGTTTCGCTTAATTTTGCGTTAGGGCCACTTTTTTTAGAATTAGGCTTAGTTAATTTTAAAAATTTAGTGTTTACAACAAATTTATCGGATTTCTTTAATTTATCCGCCTGGGGGATTTGTGTATCTATTTTATTTTTTTTTGCTAATTGTTTATTCCTGGCGATTTGTTTTCGCCTGGCCGTTCCAATTGGATCGTAATTCATCATTTTTTATAAACCTTTCTAATTCATGCTTGGATATGGTGAAACAGTATTATCGCAAGTGTTAAGCGATCCTAAATTTAATCTTTCCATTGATATTGTTGAAAATTTATAATTAGCAGTATCACCCTTAATATGTGAACGACTTTGACCTCTTACTCTTAAATATATGCTGTTTGATTCTGAAGTATCGTAACCAAAGCAAACAATGGCTTCGTCATAGATTGTATTATTAAAATCACTAACATAACTTGAAGAATATTGGTTATATCCGTCAATCTTATTATCTCCATATTTAATGCTATGCCTAGTTGTAGAATTTTCAACATAATATAATTGCGTTGATACCCTTGATACTTGTTGTGAACTTTGTCCTTGTGTAGAATCATACATTTGTATTTTGTATGAAATCTTATAAGGGTGTGATCCACAATTCGTATCATAAACAAACAATAATCCATTTACATTATCACTTGGAATATTAGCAATACTTGTTGACCAACAATTTCCAATGTCATACATTTCGGTTGTTACATCATTTGTACCATCATATCCAAAATATATCGTGCTTGAATTTGGGGCATAGTTATTTGGATTACTGGCATATCCAAGATTATTATCTAAATTGTAACTTGCTATATTTGGCTCAAAACTACCTCCACCGCCTACACTATTTAAAAATACTGAATCCCCTTGAACATCAAAAGTTAAACTTGGGGCATTACTTTTAAAATTGATAGTTTCTGTTGATGAACTGGCCGTTATACTTCCTGTATCACCCGCAAAACTATTATATAAGTTTGGGCTTGGTGTTTCTTGGCTTACATCTTCCCAACCGCTAGAACCATAAATTTGTAATACTGGGCTTGTAGATGTTTGAACCCTTAAAGTTCCTGGTTCACTTACGGAACTTTGGCCAACAACAACCCCGCCGTTTACTGTTAATAATTTTTCTTGGTTAGAACTATCTTTTGTAATTAATGCAATTGTTGAAGTACCTGATGAACCTGAATCACCAAGAAAATATTGGTTATCCTGGGTTAAATCGTGGCTTAGTGTAGCCTTGTTAATTGTTCCCGATTTAAAACTTACATCATTTTGAAATTCGGGATCACTTCCCGCACTACAAACATTCGCACTAAGGCAAGGGGTATCTTGTGTTCCAAAAGCTATAAACAAAGCCATTATTGAAATAACTATCGGAATAGATTGGTTGTTTAAAAAATTTTTAAGTGATTGCATTTTATACCTTCCTTTCTAATGGTTTAAATAAATGGGCATTTACTTAAACCAAGTAGATACCCAACAATTGCACTTGTTAAATAAATTGATAAATAAAAAAATGTTTTTGTGTTTGTCATGTAACCCTTCCTAGAATTGCACTTCCTAAATAGAAAAATGTATATAAACTAAACGCCCCATAATAGGCCAACCATATAAATCGAAGTATGTTAAGTGGCTCTTGTTTAAACCATTCATAATCAAGCATAAAAGACTTTTTAACTTTGCCTATATCTGTAATTATTGAGAAAAATCCCATATCTGTATTTAATGGTTCGCCTTCAAAAGTTGCTTGATCTAATTTCAATGTTTTAGTGTCAAGCATGGCGTTAACTTCACTTAATCCCTGGGCGTTAGGAACATTACTAGAATTTTCAGCAAACCCGTCAATGATAACGCCAAAAGTTACCACCAGGGCGAATATTAACCAACTTGTAAACTGCATATCATTCCTTCCTTAATTGTTTTTGACCCAACGGCTAAAGCCCCAACTAAATAGGCCTACTATCATAAATAAATATAAAGTTACTGGCGGGAGTAATCCCGATATAACACCACCCGAAACAGGCACGGAAAACGCTATTAAACCTAATATTGGATTCGGGGCAACAATATAAACGCCAAACACCATTAATAAGCCCAGGAACGAAAATAAAAGCGTGTAAGTCATAGCGGGGGGCAATCCTAGGCCTTGGGCTAGTGGTTCAGATATTGGAATTATCGGATTAAATTGATTAGTAGAAGTTAAGGCGTTTACATTTTGAAAAGCGTAACCGCTAATATCTGTAACAAATGTTTCAATTTCAGTTATATCCGAATTCGGCGTTGATAAACTAAAAAATATATTTGTAGAATCATAATTTTTATAATAAGTTCCTGGATTGTTTCCCTGGGCGTAATCACTAAAAGAATATTGATAGTTTGGCGATACTGCACTTGTTTCCTGAAGTGAATCAAAAGTCCAAGTTGATAATTGGTCATTACCTATTTCAATTCCCGCATTTCTTAAAACTGTTGCATTTAATTCAGTACCTCCAATATCTAAATGATCAACATTGTTAGCCATATTTAAATTGGCACTTACTGAACTTTCGATTGATCCGTCAATTAATAATTGAAGGTAACCCGTACTTAATCTTTTTAGTTCAATTCTTTTATCTAAATTATCAAAACTTGATGACCATAATTTTGTAACTGAATAAATATCATTTTGGCCGTTGGCTATCCTTCCAGTTATATAAGGGTTTCCATTACTGCAAACAAAATATAATTGAAATCCTGAATATCCTGATTCGTTGTATTTATCAATTATGTTAGCGGTATAGTTTGGGTTAGCTATTGGGTCAGGGCATATTTTAGAACTATCTGTAACCCTTAGATCCGCCACAACTTGCCAATCTGTATTTGAACCAAGGTTCATATTGTTATTATGTAAAACCCTGGCGTAAGAATCATATTCAAAACTTAGGCCGTTATCCCGAACCCTGGTATTGTTTCCGTAAAATAAATTATAAGTAACTGAACCCCCATTTGGTATATTGGGGGCAACAATCCAAAAAGGGGTTGCAGTATTGTTATAAGAAGTAACTAAAAATTCAATATTATCCAGGGAAGAATTTGTTAATGAAAAAGCCCAATCGTTTTCGCCTGATATTGTGTTTGCTGAAATAAGATCCGCTGTATTTTTAGGAACTCTAATAGGCTTATTTATTAAATCTGAACCCGTATTATTTGAGATTGTTAAAGATTGAACATAACAATATTCTGAAGGATTAGTTATATTAGCACTTAAACATTTTGCCCCTGGAACAATTAACGCCCAGGCGAATAATAAAACTGCAAGAATAAATAAATTTATATTTAAGGCCTGTTTTTCGTTTATCATGAAATCCACCTTTTACCCATTACCATAGCCGTAGCAACTCCAAGAACTAATAACAAACCATAAGTCCAAGAAGATATTGGGGAACTTATATTCATTCCCAGGGCTAAGGGAATAAAAAAGCCCAGGCCTGTAAATATTTCGCTTTTAGTTATTGCAAACATTACAACCCCAAGAATTACGCCCAGGGTAATAAAAATAACTGTTAAAAAAGTAGTTGCTTGGATTCCAAAATATTGTTGGCTTAAATTCTCCAGGGCTAAAAATGTTTGATTAGTTTTTATTTCTTGATCTGATTGAAGATCCCTGGCGGATTTGCCTGGGGCGTTGGTTACTGAAAAACCTTCATTATCTATAAACGCCCCTGTTTGGAATATTTGTGGGGCTATTCTAAATAAATTTGAATAAGCTACTGATATTAATGACACTTGCCCCAGGGGTGTTATTTTATCGTTAGAAATAAAAGTATTTGAAGGGAAGTTTTCTGCAAGTTGTATATCTAAAGTTTTATTAAGTATGTATTCACCAAAGGCCTTGTTTTGATCTGTTTCAGTTGATAGCGTTGCAGTTTCACAATCCTGAACAGTAGTCCAGTTATAAGATCCCGTTGGTTCACTTTCCAGGCAAGTATTAAATTGGTTTGTAAAATCTAAAGAATGGCCTGGGGCAATTTTAATAATTGATAATGAATTTGTTATCCTTCTAATACTTTTTTGTTGCTTTACTGTACCAGTATTATCTTTAAATCTAATATACAAGTTTCCATTAGGTAGGCCTTCGGGATTAGTTACAATAACGGGCAAAGTTGAAGTTGCTGAAACACAACCCGACTGATCCAGGATAAAACTACACCAATCCGTTGAAGGGTTAAGACTTGCCGTATTGTTTCCGACTTTAGCGGGGAGATCATACCAGGAAACAATGAAAACATCTCCAGGGGTTTCAACTCCCTGGAAGATATAGGATTCTTTTAAATCTGCATTACTTGGCGGGTTCGCACTTATAACGCCTGGCGTAAATATAAAAAAAGCAACAATTGTTAAACCTACCAGGATAAAGTTCCTGGATAAATATGGAATCCTTAAACTACTCATAATCTCCCTTTGATTCCTGGGTTAAATATAAGAAACCGCAAACAACTAGCACAAAAGAAAAGAAGGCAATCACAATTTGAATCATTGAATTAAATATTGAATAAGTTTGGAATAAAAAACTAAAACTTGCTATTCCACCTATTATTAAAAATAATCCGTTCAGCAATTGAAACCGCCTTCTTTTTTATTTTGAAAGTCTTATTTCTTTGACGCTTTGTATACCGAAAATCCTGCAATTCCAAGAATTGAAGTAACGAATACAATTGGCACAATAACCAAAAGATCACCAGTTCCGTTATAGCTGTTTGAACTTGCAGTTATTGCAGTTAAAGTAGCATCTATTGAACTTATGATTGTAGGCATTAAGACAAGAGCAATTACAACCAAGACAACCGCCCCGATTACAACGCCCATATTTGAATTGTTTAGCATTTCTTTTAAACCTTTCCAGGCTTACCGCCTGAATGTTGCAACAAATTGGTAACCAACCCCAAAAACTAAAGCAATTACTAACATAAATGGAAGAAATCTAAGTATTCCATTTAACGAATCAGATATATCAGGATTCTTTTTATAATAATCAATTTCAAAGTCGTATTGAGTATTAGCCAAAGTTAATCCTTCTATTGTTAGTGTTTGGCGATTCGTTGCCATTGTTGAACTACTTGTTAAGTTAAGAACACTAGGCGAAACCTGTTCGACACTTAGCCCCCTTGTTCCCGTATATTCATGGGGATTAATTAAATTAACTGTGCAAGTTCCTGGAACAATTGTTCCAGTTGTGCATGACACCGATTCATTTAAAACTTGGGTAACCCTGGTTTCCTCTGTTTGTTCTATAAAATTAGGGGCTAAAGCGATAATCAATATTATTGTTATAAATAAAGTTATTGCTACGCCACCATATTTACTAAGCATTATTAAACCCTTCTTTTTATATGTAAAGTTTAAAAGTCATTATTAGGTTTTTAATATTATTATGGCTTTTAAAAACTGTTCAAGCTAAGACTGTATTAATACTATACCCCCGTAGGGGGTAACTGTTTTTTTTTCTTAAAGTCTTTTATTACTATTAGTATTTATATTGATATTAATATATTAAAATGTTAAATTAATATTTATGGGAAGTGGATTAGGGGGTTTCACCAAGGAAAAAAACCTTATTCGATATATAGTTCCTTAAAATAACCCCCTTCCATAAACAAATAAATCATGACAACACCAAATTCTGAATTAGATAACTGGGGGGAACTTCCTTCAAGAACTCAATTTTTAACAACTGGGGGCAACGCCCAGGGTGATCCTAAAATTCTTTTAGAAGGTAAACCTGAACTTGACGATATATATTCCAAGTCTAATATTTCAAAATCTGAACAGTTAGCCCTTCTATCATTAACCATAAAAGAAAAAATTATCCAGGATCTAACCAAGAATAATAAAAAGAAAAAAGTAAATAATAAAACGATTATTAAATATCAAAACCTTGGAACAATAGACACATTAAAACAAGAACTTCTTAGAACTGCTTTAAGTGTTGATAGCCACGCCAGGGAACAATATGTTAAGGCAATAAATCCATTTAGTGGCCAGGGTAAAAGTAAACGCAGAAACTATCGAAATGTTCAAAGTTGAAAGTTCTACACATTCAAGAAAATAAAATAATAGATATTAAAGAAGGCGTTGTTAAACAAAACCATATTTTGCAACTCCCTAAAGATAAACTTAGTTTTAAATTGAACCCTGGGGCAGTAACAATGATAAACAAACCTTCATTCTTTGGCCTGATCCCCTCAAAACCTAAACCCATTGTTATAGCCCTAGGGAACGAAACTGCACTTATAAATTTAAACGCTGATCCTTCAAATTCTTTTCGTAATGATTCTGATTGGTTAGATACTCCACAACTAGAAAATCACTATGCTGATTCCTTAATTAATTCTTTAAATAAAAATGTTAATTCGATTAATAAAAATACTGAACAAACTTATAAGGTAATAATTCCCTTGTTAGTAATTGAATGGATTATTGTTGCTATTATTTCTATACCTATGGTCATTCCATTTATTTTCAAACTTGGCGAAATATCTGAAAGAATATAATGGATAAATTTAGAACCCTGGCTTTATACGATAAAACTAACAATATAATAACTGGCCTTATTTTTTTATTAATATTGCTTACACTATTAGCCTGGCCGTTCCTGGGTTACCTGGTAGGCCTAAATATTTTATGTATTGTTATGGCTTTAAGTTTTGGATTATATGGCGTAATGAATTATAGAATTTACAGGCCAATAATTTTATTTAAAAAGATAAATGATTTTTATCAAATATTTATTGAATACAAAGATAAAAAAGAACTTGAAAAATATCATGATGACACTAAATGGATTAGCGGTCAGCAACTCCCAGGGCGTTGGTTACCTGTATTTTTTGAAGTTAATAACGAATATGTTTATGTTAATTTTTTTGACCTGGAAGAAAAATCAACTTTAAACGCTAATATAACTGATTCGTTAACTGATATGAATGAACTTTCAGTTATTTATTCTGAATTGGCTAAATTGTCCGCCAGGGATTTAATTAATTATGCTTTTTTTATTGGTATCTTTGCGGTTGGTTTCGTTTTAATAATTATCCAGGCGGGAAATTTAATGGAGATCCTAAACCCACCCGTTCAATTGCCTGACAATGTTATCCAGGGGGTTAATAATAGTGAGTAGGCCAAAAGCAAAAAAAGAATCGGTATTATTTCAAGAACCAATAAATATCTGTATTTTTGGGGGGCGTGGCCAGGGTAAAAGTTTATTATCTACTTATTTAATTTATAAGTTTATGAAAAGAAATCCACAAACTAAAGTGTTTGATAATGGAGTTTTGAAACCAAGTTTAAAAAATAGAAATTTTTTAGATATTAAAAAATTTGTTGGGGGCGACTTTGATACTGAAACTTATAAAAATTCAATATTTTTTTTAGACGAAGTAAATGTATTAGCAGATTCCAGGCGTACAATGACAACCTTTCAACAGTTGTTTGACAATGTAATGATTATGCAACGAAAACTTGGGATCAGTATGATTATGACAACCCAAAAACCTGAATCTTTATCCAGGCACTTAATTAACCAATTAGATTACGAAATTTTTGTTGAAAAAAAATATTTAGTTCCTGGCGACCCTAACAAGTTTGAAATTGAATGGCTACTAACTGCGGGTTCTAATAACCCCGCATTAATCAAGCGTTGGGGTCGTTATGGGCTTATAAGTAAAGCCAGGCTAAAAAATCCTTCATCATTATATTCTTTATACGATACAAGCAAAGCCCAGGATTTCTTAGGTATCAGATCAATGGATTCGGATTGGGTTAAATCTAGCAATTTGCAAAGTGAAAAAGAAAAAGTTGCACATTTTATATTTAATGAACTCTATCCCAGGGCGTTAAATGTACAGGGTAACGATTTTAAAGTCGGGGGGTTCGTTGATGAATATTGCGACTGGTTTTCTGAAATAATGGATGAACAAGTTGATGAAAAAAACATGACTAAAATTTTAAGAAGTTTAGGCCTATCAATTAGAAAAGTTAACGGGGCTAGAAAATTTTATTTAAATAAAGATGTAGTACACAAAAAGAAAGAAACCGCCAAGATTTTAGGCCAGGCGGTTTCTTAAAGTTATTTATTAACTAAGCTATGAAGTCATAATATGAACCTTCTTTATGATTAGATTCTTTTAAAGTCCATTTTGAATTATAAAATTCATATTTACCGATTGAAGGATCAATTGGGACAATATGTTCATAAATTTCCATATCATTCCAAAAGAAAACTGTTTCATCAACATCTTTACAAGGATATTTTTCCTTATCGCCGTGTTCTAAATATGTTAACTTTTTTGATTTTTCAATATCTATATTACTTCCGTCATACATATCAAGGAAATACCTAGTTACTTGGCAACAATCAATTGTTGTTTCGTTACCTACAATAAACCATTGATTTTTTGTCGGGCTTGAAACCATGAATTTAAAACTATCAGTTTTACCCCTTCTAACTGGCGAATATATTGGGTGTAATTGCCAAGAATGGCCTTCATTTTTAAGAACTTCCCTGGTTAATATATTTATAGCCCTAGAATAGTTGTAAAGACTTGTATAATTTGTATAACTTATATCGTGTTCATTAATTTCTTCTTGAACATCAATAGGCCAACGAACATTAATTTTATTTTCAATATCAAATTCGTTATTGTGTTGTTTAATTATTTTGTAGCCCTTGCCCTTAACTTCTTTGTTTTGGCTTTCAATTATAAAGCCCTTAAAAAAATCAAAAGAATTTACATCAATGTTAGTCATTATTTACCCCCTGTTCTTTCCTTAATTTTGCAGTTCTAATTATTCTTTCATAGTATTCTTCACCTTGTGATTCAATAACAATTTTTTTAAAACTTTTATTTTTTATAATTTCTAATTCATCACTTGGAAAACCGAAATAAGTACTGTTATCAAATGCCCCATTAAATGATTCATTAGATCTAAAAGCATAATCTATTAATGATCTAATTATATTTTGTTTAGTTAATTTCATTTTTATTTCTCCTTTGTGTATACAACTATTTTTCTTTTTAAATCTCTATATTGAGTTATTAAAAATTCAATATGTTGTATATGTTTTTTTGAAAATCTACATATCATTTCTAAGTTATATAAAGAATTTGGAAAATTTGATGGCATTCTATGTTCTAAAACTGCCATTAAATCTTCAATTTCTGATTTTTTTTCTATTATGTTTTTTTCTACCTCTAGCATTTGCTGTTTGTAGTAATCATTTGAGCTATTCATTTTTAACCTACCTTTATAAGTTACTGTTTATTTCTAGTATCTATAATAAATCATATATATATTTATTGTCAATAGTTACTTGATATATTTAGGAACTAAAACCTAGTTAGGTTTAAAATTTAATTATTTTTTAAGGCCTTTCCCTGGGCTTGGCCTATTTATAATAATTATTAATATTGTTTTCAATTTTTTCGTTAGAAATATCGTAGGCGGGGTTTAACATTGAATAAATCATTGTTGTTGAAAGATTAGCATGACCCAATAAAGCCATAACCTGAGTAGGATTATAACCCGAAGTCCATAAGAACCGAACTGCACTATGTCGAAGGGTATGAGTAGAAAACTTTTTAACATAACCAATTTTTGGATTATTTTTTAATGCTAATTGGTAGGCCTTCTTATATTGAATGTTTATATTTTGAGTTGTCATATAACAATAAACATAATGTTTACCTGTTTGCTTATTCACATCTTTAAAAACAGGTTTCCAGTTTTGAAGTTCAAATTCTAACTCCCTGGGCATAATAACCTTTCTTTCCTTATCGCCCTTTCCTATAATCCTAATTTTGCCTTCTTCCCAAAGAATATCCTGTTTGGCTATGTTGGTACTTTCAGAAATACGGCAACCGCTATAAAACTGAATCATCATTAATAATCTTATCTTCCTGGAAGGGGCGTATTTAAAAAGATCTAAAACTTCAGGATATTCAAAATATTCTCTAAATCTAAATTTTGCCATAATTTTCAAAAATATATTATTTGAAAATATTATAACATTTTTTAGGCCTATTATTAATAAATTAATATCAAAAACACATTCTTATTTTCAAAAATATAATAAATTTGAAAAAAAGCAGTTTTTAAAACTGTCCTACAATGATTTAAATTAATTCCCCTGGGATAATTATTCAGAATGTTTTTTTGGAATTTTTTTCGGCCAAATATGAAATAAGGAATAAGGATTCCTATTTCTTTTCTTTATTACCCCCCAGGGAATATATACCCCTCCCCACAAACCCCACTTCCCATATATTCCCTTCCCCTCCCCTCCCTTATAGGATTACATTTTGTAATAGACCCAGGATTACATTTTGTAATAAGGGGTTATTAAGATAATTAATATACATTCGAAATAAGGGCTTTTTTAATAAAAGTGGGGGTTTACTACTCTTTTGGGCTAAAAGTGTCGTTCCTGGAAAGGGAATTAAGGTTTAAATTCAAAATATAGTCTTCCAGGATAACATTAACAAGGTTTTGATGACTTTTATATCCAATTAGTTCTTTTTCATCTTTTGGAGTAAAACGCCTGGAACAATCGTTAATTCTTTTAATAAGTTCCTGGGTTAATACATTTTTAACGCCCTGGGCGTGTTTATCAAGGTAACCCTGGGTTATTAAACTTTTCATCATATCGTTATAAGTCATCTAACCATTTTCCTAAAGTTACCAGTTTTTTTAGATGACTTAGTTTTCTTTTGCTTTTTTATATTTCTTTTTTTTCTTGGCATTTTTTCCTTTTGTTACCCAGGCGGTTCAACGCCCCGTTGAAATTTGGGCTATCATTCAGAACCCAAAACCCGCCTGGATTAATGATCATTGTATAAACTTGTTCTTTCCCAACTTTCATAATGTTTTAAATATAATTTAAATGAAATTTTTAATTGCTCAATTACCGAAGGTATAGCGTGTTTATTTGTATCGCCTTTCGCATTGATTAAATTTTCAGGAATACAAGTTCGGTTTTTTGGGCTTACTAACTTCCAATAAAATTCATTAATAAATTCTTTAAGTAAATTATCTTTTAATGTTTCGTCAATTGTTGCCTGGTACAGGTTTTTAAATTCAGGATTAAATTCCCATATAAACAATGAAGGGAACGGGATAAAAACTGTGTTAGTTTTTTTATTAACCTCTTTTTGGTTTTTCCAATCGTAGCCTTGAAAACCCCTATGAATGGCCAATAAATATCCATTATCTACCAGGGCTTTAATTCTTCGGTTCTTAGTCTTTCTTTTATTTGAATTAGATTCATTATTTGTTAATAAAAGATCTTCATCTTTAACGAAACATATTGGGAATAATATATCTTGGCCATTTAATTGATCAGAATGAAAATTTGGATTTGTCATTCCTGACCTTTCCAGGATTGTTCTTAATACTTCTTTAGCCCCTGAATTAACTTTTGGATATAAAATATTTCTATGGGCGTATTTATCAAATTTAAATGAAGGTTTTAATAATGATCCCATACCATTTTTTATAACTGTAACGGCCTTAACTTGTTCCTGGTAAACTCCCCGATAACTTAATAACTTATTAGAAAGTAAATCATAATTAAAATAATCCAGGCCTGTTTTTATTGAATCTTTAATAACCATATTGATACAATATGGAATTGGTTACTGTTTATAAGTGGTTTCCTTCCAGGCGTTCCGTATATCACCTGGAAAGAAAAACCACCTACAACTTATAGATCTTCTAAAAAAGAAGATTGATTTACGGGAACTTGGTTAGTAACAATTTCACAATTACATTTTGCCAAGTTTCCGTTTAGTTCAAGAATAGCTTGATTCTGAATCTCAATAACTTTTTCAAGTTCCTGGATTCTTTGATCTTTACTATCAAGAGTAGCAACCGAAACCATTAAACCCCCTTTCGTTTTTTGTTTTTTCTTTTATTGGCCTTGTTCCAATCTGAATATATTTCATATTTTTTTTTGCCTGGGTTGTTAACTATGTTTATTCCGTCATCTATTGGCAATCTTTTAACGCCATAGATCCAAGAAATACCTAGAAACCCCATAAACATAAAAAACTTAATTAGGCCTTCCAGGGGGCTATTGCCCATACCTAATAAATTAGGAATTAAGTAGGCCAAGCCCAGGGAAGGAATTGCAAAGATAATCAAAAAAATCATCTGAACAAATATTTTTATATCTGATTCTTTATGCTTTTTATTTTTCATATTAATAATTTTTTATCGTTAGAACTTGCAC
>TARA_R100000353_G_scaffold41780_3_pt1 | contig 12697 bp, 4 predicted proteins | sample TARA_R100000353 | Tara Oceans TARA_R100000353 (sample SAMEA2620663) | marine metagenome | biome: marine biome (ENVO:00000447); feature: surface water layer (ENVO:00002042); material: "saline water (ENVO:00002010), including plankton (ENVO:xxxxxxxx)" | depth 5 m | reverse complement strand
TATGGGTCCTATATCTCCAGAAGATATTGCAGAAGGTGGACCAATTGAAATTGCAATTAAACCACAGATGCCACAAGATGATCCGCAAAAAGTAACAATGGCACAAATGATGAGAGAAGGACCTAATCCGCTTGCACCTGACGTATGGATATGGGATAACATATTAGACGTACAGGATGTAGAAGATTTTAAAAAAGAAATAAATGCACAACAGGGAGAGACATTAGATCCAAAAGCAGTTATGATAAATGTTGTGCAAGCATTGATGGCTAAAGGTCAACAACAAGAAGCTATGGTATATTTAGACATGCTTAGAAAAGCAATGAAAAAAGAACAGCAGGATGAAACAGCAATGGATGTACAATTCCAAGCTATGATGCAACAGTTTGGCATGACTGGTCAAGGACCTGACATGGCAGGACAACCTGCACCACCGCCTGCATCACCTGCACAACAAGGTATGCCACCAGCAGGACCACCAGGTGTTAATGGTGCTGTATTATCTAGTCAAGCTCAAGGCTTTCCGCCTGCACCACCAACAGAAGCACCAACGCAAGATGTTGCGCCTAATACACCTAGACCTGGTGCAAGAACAGAAATAAATGAGGAAGGTATATAATGCAGTATTTTATTCAAATAAGAAGAGCTGATGGCACTACATACCCTACAACTGTAGAAGCTGACTCTTTAGCAGATGCAAGAAGAAAAGCACAATTTGTAACAGAAGGCGGAGAAACTGTTGAAAATATTACAGAAAATACAAGTGATGTAGGAATAACTACTCAAGCAATGAACAATGCTTTTGCAGATGGTCCAACTACATTAGATGAATTGTATAGACAATTTGAAATACAAAGAGCGCAACCTGAGTCAGGAATAAATCAACAACTTGGTACTGGCGAAACAGGAACTCCAATTAGAACAACTGGGCAAGAAGCAACAGGTGTTGGTTTTCAACCAGGTGCAGAAACAGAAATGAGATCTGTGCCTAATCAAACAGTTGATGTTGGTAATTTATCTTCTACTTATTTAGAACCACCAGCACCACCAGCACCACCAGCACCACCGCCACCACCAGCACCAGGTCCAGTAGTACCACCAGATTTATCTATGTTTGATGAGTTTGATGCTCCACCTGAAAGGCAACAGTATGCAAACTTTAATAATTATATTGATAGATTTTTATCAGACAATGCAAGAATATCTGGTTTTGCTCGTGGTGTAGATAAATTAGCGCCAAATCAAGGACTTGGTCAAAGTATATTATATCAAAGCGGTCCTATTGGTCAGTATTTTGCAAGTTTGCAACCAGAAGCAGAAGCTACGTATATGGCAGAAGATATTACTAGAAATTTTGGTAAAGATAAACCTGGTACCATGCAAACATTTGATGACTTTACGGCTGAGTTTTTACAAGGTGATGTTGGCAATACATTGTTTGAAAAACAAACAGCATCATTTGGTAAGCTTTTAACAAAATATAGAAACGAACAAGACGCAGGTTTGCAATCAACTGGGCAAGGTATAGCAAGTGCATTTAGTGATAGGTCAGATAATAAATATACTGTATCTAATTTAATTAGAGGAATGGCTAATAGTATGTATGGCGCTAACTATATGAGATATGTAAGTCCTGATACAGACGCATTATATGACGCATGGTCAAGAGATCAGGCAAACAAATTAAGACAAGTAGATAGTAGTTACGCAAATGCAGATGATGAATCTGTAAGAAAAGCGGCAGGTGATAGGCAATTTGCAGGCAAAACTTCTTTTCTTGAATACACAGCAAATGCTTATGGTGTTCCTACTGACCAAAATACATTAAACAATTTTACAAAAAACGCATTTATGGGAAGGAGTAGTTAATGGCTACATTTGAAGAATTTACAAGTCAATTTGGTAATATGAACGCACAGAATGATCCGTCTAGCGTTTTTTCCAGATTTTTAGATGCCAATCCACAGGCAACTTTTTTTGGTACATTGCCAAGAAATATGACACCTGTACAGAGACAAGCATCTGGTGATGTTTATAATCAGGCTATACAAGATTATTACGGCGAGCTAGGCAGAAGAATACAACAAGGTCAAGCTCCTACTTTGCAGTTTCAACAATATCTACAAGAGTTTCCGTATACTCAAAGATTTGCACAAGCAACTCAAAGATCAAGAGATATGGCTAGACAAAGAATATCACCGAGAACTAGAAGATTATTTTATGGCTAATGGTAACAAACAAATTTTTCGACACAACACCACCACCAGGAGATCCAGGTAATACGGATCCCGCAGATAGACCATTTTTAAATTTTACTAGAAGGCAACGAACAGCAAATAGCACGTTGCCAATAATGCCAGTACAACCAACTGCTAATATGGCAAATCAATTAGGTCAAACATATGAAAGACCACCGCAACCTCCACCACCAGTCGCACCTGGTTTAGGACCTGCTCCTGATTACAGTCCTCCTAATATGAGACCTGCTACAGACCCAGCTATTATAAGAAATTACCCCGAAGGAGCGGCAGAATATGCTCCTGAATTTGATACTTTTCAAGTAAATAAAGATGCACAACAACAAGCATCTACATTTCAAGAAATACGTAGTGCAAAACAAATATTTAACCAAGTAAGTAATATTATACAAACAGAAAAAGTAAATTTGCCACAAAATAAATTTACAGAACTTACAACTATAGCAGACAAATATTTAAGTCAAACAGCAGGTTACAACAGTATAGATCCTTATGAAGCTGGCACATTAGCAATGGACGAAGTGTTTATAGCGCTTGGAAGAATGAAACCTGAAAGGGTTAGAGACAAAAATGCTAATGTATTATGGAAAGATACTTGGCAAAATATTTTATCAACCAACGCAAAAAGAACAGAACAATTTGGTAGTTTTGGTGGAGAATTAGCTTTCAATGAATTTAGACAAGTTGAAGCTTTGAGAAACGCACCAAGAGCAGTTGCAGAAACAATTTTCTTAACTAGCGGTTTAAAAATGACTGGCAGTATTGTAAAAAGTGTATTGGCAAAAAATCCTGTAAAACAAATTGGAGCAATAAAAAATGCATATCAAAACAAAGGATTTTGGGGAACTGTTAGACCAAAAAACTGGCTTACTTATAGCAATGTTAGTAAAGCACTTAAGTTTGAAATGGCAGAAGAAAGGTATTTAATTCCGTATTCAACAGGACTTGTACAGCAAGGTTATCGTAAAGCAGGATTGTTTAATCCTGAAGAAGAAAGATTGTTTGAAGAAGCAATGATAGCGCATAGAGCTAATTTTGGTGATAGTTTAGCAGATAATATTATGTCTACAATTTCTATGCCATTTTTAGTTAACACAACAAATCCACATTCATCTATAAAACCATTTTTAGAAAACAATATTACAGGAACGGAATTTTTGGGAATAGATGTAGAGCCAGGTGAGGTTTTAGGTTTCTTGATAGGTACAGGAATAATTGGAATACCATTGGAAATTGGGCAAAATGCTATACGGCGTATATTAAGAGGTGGCGCAAGAAACACAATTGAATTAGCAAACAATAAAAACTTTATACCAAATGGCAGAATGAGTGAGTTGCCAGAAGATATAAGGCAAAGGTATTTATCAGAAGAGTTGCCTAAATATGTTTATAAAGTTGAACGAACATTTGGTAATGCAGGTGTACAAGATTTACCAAATCAATTAAGCAATGTGCATAAATCTGATACTAGAATTATAAATACTCCAGAAGCTACTTATGCAAATATAACAGATCCTCAAATGCCACAGAATAAAAAAATCTTAGATGATATTAATAGGGTTTTTGATGACTTGCCAGAAATGACACCCGTACAACGACAAGAATATTTAAGTAATCCAATAGTTAGGATGCATACAAATTGGCAAAACACTATATATTGGAACACGCATCAAAATGCAAAAAATGAAATTATTGATACAAGCCACAAATTAATTAAACCACTAAAAGAAACAAGAACAGAACTATCTCACAGGGTAGCTATTGGTGAAGATCCGATGGGTAAAATAAGCCAAGAACACCTTTCAGGTTTTGGTAGAACTGCGGATGTAAAATATAGAGCATTAGGTGCAGATTTGATTAATGCATTAGGTTATCAAAGAGCGTCAGATGAAGGCATGAAGGGTGGAGAAGGTCATAAATTAGAGTTAAACAATATAAGGACAGATAGATACGAAACAGAAGTAAATGACATAAATGACAGGACGTTTCATTCATACGAAGAGCCTGAAACAGATTATCAAATGATGGCAGGACCTGTTGTTAGTAATTCATTTGATGCAATTGATGCATTAAGAATAAGACTTAATGTTGATTTAGATATTGTAGACGATGTTGCTGTTCGTAAAAATTTTAATAAAACTTTAAAAGCAAACGCTTTATACAATTCTTGGTTGCAGGAATATCAAAATATAATTAGGAAAAAAATTAATGCAGGCACTATTTCAAAAACTGATCCAAAAGTAACTTTTGACGCGGCATTAAGGCAAAATGGTCTTTATGATCTAATAAATCCTAAAAATAATACAGAAGTAAAATTTTCTGAAATTTATGATTTAGTAAGACGAAACATGATTAGTTATGAAGTTAGAATAAACGACAGCACGTTTTTCAAAGATGATGGCACAGTTTTATTAAAACACAAATTTTCTAAACCAAAATATATAAACGGAAAAGCAAATTATTATTCTAAGTCTGCATGGATTAAAGAAAACGATGAGGGCTTGTTTGATGTTTACAACATCACAAATACAGCAAAAATAAAAAAAATATCAGTAGAACAAACTGCTGAAGATGCAAGGCAATTTGCAGATGAATATTTTGTAAACGTAATTCCTAATTCTCTTGTTGGTGAAATGGTAATGTCTGACTCTCGATTAAAAAGGTCTAGAACGTACAATATGTACAACACTTTGGGTGCCGCTGATACTCCAAATGATGAAAAAATATTAAATTTGGTGCATAACCACGAGTCATATGGAATATATCAAACAATGACTGAATTGATACAAAAATATCCTGATGCAAATTTAGATGAATTATTTGATATAACAGACCCTGCTAACACATTTGCAGGTGCTGGGAAATATATGAGCCAAGATGAAATTGCTAATTATGTAGCAGAAGTAGAAAAACACAAATTTCTTAGAGGACATAGCAATAGTTTAGAAATGCATTTTCATGGAGCTGATGCTGATGGTTTAGGGTGGGCAAGAATAAAAACTGTAAAACAAGCTGATGGTACAGATGCTATTTCAGTTAGTGAAATACAATCATGGAAAAGTAGCAGAGTAAAAGATACTGACAGGGTTGATGCCGCAAAAATTAAAGAATGGCGTGAGTTTGAAGATATGACAAATGAATATTTAGTTCGTAATTCTGCTGTTATAAAACTGGAAACACAAGTAAGGCAAGCTGAAATTTCTAATTCTGATGATTTACAGAAATTAAGGTTAGAACTTAACAACGCAAGAGCAGATCGAAATAATTATAAAAATACAGTTATGTGGGATCATGCATCAAAAAATAATTTTTGGAAAAATACTTTACCAGAGGATTCAATTCAAGGAATGGTTTACGAAAAATTAGATAATACCACAGCAAGAAGAAAAGATAAAAGAAGAAATATAGTAGTTTATTTGGCTCAAAGAAAATATGATCACCGATTCGATAGTGCAGAGCAAATGAATAAAAAACATCCTATGGCAGGCACATCTTTAAGGGAATTTAGAGAAATTTTAAAAAAAGACTTTGGATTATCAAATAAAAAAATTACTGATATAGAAATGGGAAGATTGCCTAATATTCAAATACCTTGGGTTGATGGATATATGAAATTGGCTCCTGATGCACCAAGATTAAACGAAAAAACATTTAACCAAATGATGGCAAAAATGATTATGGAATATGCAAGAAATAACAATATAACAAGAATATTATTTGATGATAGCGTTTCTGCGGTTGGTTCAAGCATTGGTTTAAGTCCAATAGATATGAATTATATTCACAGAGGAGATATAAATGGTATTTTATATACTAAATACAATCCTGTACCACGTACAGAAGAAACAAGTTTTGATGATTTAATAATGGAGGAAACTTTTGTTAATGAACCACTTTATGAAATTATACCTCTAGGTTTAAATAAATTTAATAGTTTTAAAACGATTAGTAATAAAGATTTTGATGAGCTTGCAGATTTGCAAAATGTAAGAAATGGACTATCAGACCCAACATTAAATAATTTTTATAACCTTGAAGAAGGTCAAAAAATGAAAAGGTTGTTAGCAAAACACACATATAAATCAAATATGTCGGAGTTTATTGGAGATTCGCCTAATGATATGTTGTCAAAATATATGCAATATTTAAAAAGAATTCATCAATCAGATGCTGATGCTTATACTCGTATGGATCCACCAAAAATAACATGGAGTCAGGTTAAAGAATTATTTGGTGGCGATATAGCAGACGCTTTAAAAACTGATGAAATGGCTAGAAGCAATAATGTAATTAGAGGCAAGCTGATGGGTGCAATAAATTTTGGAAAATTTAAAGAAGGTACAGATTTAAGTGCAACCAGTAATGTTAGAAAAAGATTAGAAGGTGCAAATCAAAAACATTATTCAAAAATAATCTATAAAACTAATTTTAGTAGTGAAGCAACAAACGCTAATTCTTATGTTGATGTAACAAAAGATTCTGTGCCTTATTTTTTAAAAAAACAATTTGATGATTTAAATTATAAAGGCGGTTTATACGAGGGTGTTAAAACTGAATTAGTAACAACAAAATACAATGTAGCGTCTCGTACCCCAATCATATACAAAGGAGAAAAAGAATTTATAGATCCTTTTGCTGATAATGCTCTTACAGCTAAACCATTGCATAACGATGAAGATATTTTAAGTATGTTTAAAGCGTATCAAAATAAAAAATTAGAAGAAGGTCCAGGTTCTAGCAAACATATGGAAATAGTAGGAGATATAATTAATGAAATGGAAAATTCTTTAAAATTATTGTACAAAGAATTTCCTGAAAGAAACAACACATCAATTTCAAGAAAAACACCATCGCAAGAATATTATACAAAAGCCATGTCTAATGGGATAAAAAAATATGTTTATACTAATGAAAGCATAAAGGATCTTATGAAGGATTTAGATAATTCTATAAAAGTTGATGATTTAGATGATATGTATGCACAAGCACAATATAATGCTAACCAAGACGCATTTTTGTATGAAGATGACCCATTTTATACGCCAGAACCAGAACCACTTGAAGCAGATTTTAAATTTATTTATTCATTAGGAAGTCGTAATCAAACATTAGATGCTATTACATTAGAACTAGATGGCAAGCCATTAACAATGTTAGATATAGAAAACATTACAGATTTTGAAGTATTCAGAAAAACTAAATCAGGTGTTAAAGCAAGTGTACAATTTTTTAATGACGGCAAAACAGTTGTAAATTCTTATAAAAACGCAAACATAGCAGATATGTTTCATGAAATTGGTCATTTAACTGTTCCTAAATTAAAAAGCTTTTTAGATCCAGATGAATATGACAACGTATTAAAATATTACAATGTAAAAGATGGCAAATGGACACGTAAAAATCATGAAAAATTTGCAGATGACTTTATGGATTATCTTAGTAACCCAGATAGCGGTTTTTGGAAAGATGCTAGTAAATCAAAAATAAGAAGAGGTTTTGAATATTTAATTAGTTTCTTTAAAAGATTGTTTGGTTTTACACTTAACGAACACACAGGGTTGTCTCCTGAAGTCAAAAGATTTGTTTATGCTGTTCATAAAAAAGTTCCTGATGCAGGATTTAGTAAGTTTGAAAAAGAACTTGGTTTTCCTATTGATCCTGAGTCAAAACAAATTATTGACAGGATAGAAGCATCGCATGCCAGAAAAATAGCAAAAATTGAAAAAGTAGAAAATAAACTTAAAGAAAGGTTAAGTCCTGAAAGCGATGGAAAAGGTAAAAAACCAGACGAACCATATGTAGATGAATACGAAGATGGCGATGATTCATATAAAATTTTATACAATCATTTTTTACCTAGCCACGAAGAAACCAGAACAGTTGGTTTAATGAGACAACTAGAAGGTGCAAGAAATTCTATAATTAGCAGAAACGAACAATGGGTTAAAGATACACAAAAAGCTGTATATAAAAAATATAAAATAAATCCTAACAATTTAACTACTAATTTTGATTCATACGGAGACCCTAATGACACATTAGATTTGTATGCGGCATTGCACGGAGAAAGATTAGTAACTGACCCTAAATTAATTACAGCAAACATGCAGGTTATAAATGTTGGCAATAGACAGTATGGTATTAGAACGCCATTATCTCCGTCAGAAGCAAGAGATTCATTAACAGAGCCGTGGAAACGAGATATGTACAACAGAGTTACTGTTCTTAGGTTAGAAGAAGAAATTGAAATGCTTGATTTCTTATCAGATACATTTAGGGCAGTAGACGACAAAACGTGGGATACAGTACGTTTAGGTTTTAATGCAGAAATATTTTTTGAAAAAATGATGGGCATACCAAATTATTTTCCTAGGTTGTGGCAAGATAAAGCAGGTAAAAAAATTGTTTCAGGTAGAAGAGTTGCAGGTCCTCCACCTGATTTTTCAAAAGGTAGAGTAAACAGAACATTTATAGAAATGTTAGTAGATAATCCAGAGGCAGGTTATGAAGGTTTATTACCAAGCACTCCAGATCCTGCTTCAATGATGGCAAGTAGAAAAATATATGGTTCATCATGGCGTGAAATGCAAGTAATGATGAATACTCTTAATAAGTTTGGTTTAATGAAAACTAAAAATGATTTATTAGATCAAGGTTTAGATCCTAAAGAAATTCAAAAACAATGGGAAGTTCCAAAAATTGGTCCTACTTTTGAAGGTATGTTAGTACCAAGCGGTAAAGCTGATGTTGCATTTACACCTGAAATTTATGTACCAAGAAATGTGTCAACATTTTTAAATAATATTTTTGACGCAGACCCACCTGTACCTATGTTAGATGAAGCAAACACAATTAATATGTTTGGTAAACAAATAAAAGTAGCCTTTGCGCCTTTGCAACACATAGATATGTATTATAGAGGTCTTGGTTCAAGTACAGCAGGTGCAGTTTTTGAAACTTTTGTTCCATCTAATTTAACTAACCCAAAAAGAGTAGCTCAAGGTATATATCGTGGTATTACAACACCTATTTCTCTTGCAAGCGACATATTGCTATCTAATTTGCCTGTTACTGGAAAAATTTGGAGAAATAAATTAGCAAAACAACTTGTATCTGACAAGCCCGTTAACCCTGTTTTAAAAGGATCGGCAGGCGAAGTTACATTTAGAATGTTAGAAGAACAAGGTGCTGGTGTAAAAGGTGATAGAGGTATTATCTCAAGCGTAAATAGAAACATTGAAGAATTTAGAAAAGCAAATCCTACTTTATTTGATAAGTTTGGACCAAAAAGGTTATCAAAAGAATTAAGTAACTTAAACAATTTTTTTCAAGGTGGTTTATTTGAAGGTACTTATAGATACGCACAAATTAGTGCAATAAAAAATTATGTTTTGCCGTACTCTGCTAGAGTAAATAAAGATTTTACGCCTCAACAACATGCGGCATGGGCGGCAACATATAGCAATACACAATTTTCAACATTAGGTTTATTTCAAGAATGGATAAAAGGCGCAAATGCTCAAAAAGCTTTTAACTTAGCTATTTTTAGTCGTATTGAAAACACAGCATTATTAAATCAAGGTATTGAAATGCTTGGTATGCGTTTTTTAAGACCTGAGCCAGGTGCAAAGGGTTTGAAAAAAATACCTATAAAAATGAGTAAAAAAAGATCGGCGTTTTTTATTAAAAACTTTTTAGGTTTTTATATATCTTTTTGGATTATAGGTAATTTACAAAATAGTGGTGCTGAAATATTTAAACATGGTCCACCAAAAGATATGGATGATTATGTTGATAATTACTTAATGAAAGATGATCAATTGTTGCCATTGCAAAAAAGTATAAACGAAGATTCTTTTTTGCCGTATGAATATAACAGCAAATTTATGGCACCAAAAGCAGGTTACTTTGGAAGAAATGGTTTACCAGTATACGTGGATCAAGTTGGTCAAATGGACACAATATTTAGATGGATGAGTCCTATAGATGCGTTATGGGGAAGAACAGGTGTTCCAATACAAACAATAAAAAGGCAAGTAGATAAAGAAACTTTTTTTGGTCAACCTTTTGAGGGTAAATATATGTGGCTAACGCAATTAATTGCAGATACATCTTTGCCGTGGATGGCACAAAATGCATTAAATTTATCTGCTCAGAAATATCCTAAAATGCAACAATATGTAGCAACGTCAGAAAAACGATTAGGTACTAAAGGTGTCATGGGTCAATTCTTTGTAAACTTTAGAGCAATGAACAATGAACAAGTTAAGCAGTATGCTCTTGATCAATACAAAAAAGAATTTGTAACTCCGCAAGATACATTTTTGGGTAGCATGCCTGATAAATGGTCTTTTCTAAACAGAAAACAAAGAGAGGACATATTAAATGCATATCCAAATATAAGAGCTGAATTAAAATTAAGAGAAGAAGAGCAACCTGCTTTAGACAGATTTCAAGCAAACCCAGAAATTGAAAAAGGCGTTGCTTTAAATACATTTACTGCAAGATTAGAAAACGATAGAACAGCTAAACAAATTGGAGTTATTAATGAATTTGTTAATGATCTTGGAAGGTTTGGTTCAGAAGCATTTTTGACTGCACAGTTATTAAGAGGTTCTGATGTTGAGTATAGAAAACTTGAAATATTAAAAGATGAATTAAAAGCTTTGGATAATGATTTTTATGCTGGAAAAGAAGCAGTAAAAATATTTTTAAAACTAGAAGATTATGAGCCTGATGATGCAGATGAAAATACGCAAGCAATGACAGAATATTATGAAAACATGAAAAGATTTACGTCTGAAGAATCAGGAATATTTATGATAGAAGATTGGCTAGATTTTAGAGATAATAAATTTTATCCAAGTTTAACTGAAGGTCAAAGATCATGGATAGAAGATAACTTTGCACCAAGTAATGTTCCGTATTTAGATGAATATAATGACTGGATAGCAGAAGGTTACGAGTTAGGGATACCAAGGCAATATTTTGAAGTAAAAGCATTTTGGCAAGATAAACTTAAAGAGTTACTTGAACTGCGTGAACAATTGCCTAGTGAAAAATATATTGACTAATTAACAATTATAACGCAAAATATTGCGTATGAAAGGAAATAAGAGATGGTAACTGAACAGACCCCATCGGGAGATTCAGCAAACCAACTTCCTAAAGATGAGGATAATATAGAAGATATTACTTCTACAGAACCTCAACAGGGAGCGGGTGAGCAAACTGAAACTGGTGCGGCTGACCAAACTCAAGGTCAATCGCCTGAACAACGAACTTTTAGTGCAGAGGAGTTCTCTAAATATCAGTCTAAGACTGATAAACAAATTAGTGATCTAACCTCACAATTGCAAGAAGAGCGCGCAACTAGGGAAAAAGCCGAGGAACAAGCTAGAATGTCTGGTTTGGAAAACGAAGTTGCAATTTTCCAAGAACAGGAAAAGCAAAAAGCTATGACGCAATACGGCATGGATGAAAATCAAGCTGATTCGTATGGCAAGCAACAGGCAGATATGATGAAAAATTTATATCTGAAAGATATGGCGGCGAAAAGCACACAGCAACAGTTAGCTGAACAATCTAGGGTAAACGAAGAATTATCTGGTAAAGCTTTAGTGAATGAAGTAGCGAATAAATATAATATTCCTGCTAATGAATTACAAGCTCTAGGTATTACAAATGCGGAAGCTTTAGATAAGATGGCGCAAGTTATTGCGGATAACAATAGGTTAAAAGCACCAACTGCACCACCACAGCAATTTGACTCAAACTATGCTGACTCTGCCGTAGCACCAACAGACGCTGAAAGTGTTGTTGATCGGTACAATGATGGCGACCCAAATGTTTCATGGGAACAATTTGTGGAAGCTAGCAAAAAATTAGGAATGAAATTTAACTAAGGAGATACAGATATGGCTTCTATACAGACGTCAAGTTCTGGTAACTTAGGATCGATACAGAGAACTGTAATATCTCAAATGAGATATACAGAAGAACACAACATGCCTGTTGTAAACCTAATTGAGAAGTTTACTTTGAGAAAAGGTGAAAAGCAGATCGATATTCCAAAAGCTGGACAGATGACAGCATCTGATTTAGTTGATGGTATTGACATGACAGATAGCGAAGATATTGACGCTACTGTTGTAACTGCAACAACAGCAGAGGTAGGTCTAAAAGTTATCATTACAGATAAATTAGCAAGACAATTCAACCAAGACGTATTTGGCGTTGTAGGACGACAAATGGGTGATGCAATGGCTAGAAAAAAGGACACAGACGCAATTGCTCTGTTTTCTGCATTAAACGAAGGAACAGCATTTGGTGAGGATAACAAAAGTTTAAGTTATGCAAACGCTTCTGCGGTAATTGCAAATGCAAAAGCAAACAAATTTGGTAATCCACTATTCGTGGTACACCACCCAAATGCAATC
>TARA_R100000353_G_scaffold22506_1_pt1 | contig 12884 bp, 9 predicted proteins | sample TARA_R100000353 | Tara Oceans TARA_R100000353 (sample SAMEA2620663) | marine metagenome | biome: marine biome (ENVO:00000447); feature: surface water layer (ENVO:00002042); material: "saline water (ENVO:00002010), including plankton (ENVO:xxxxxxxx)" | depth 5 m | reverse complement strand
CAGCCCTACTTCGTGCGTTAGTACCTTGTACAATTATAACGTTCTGCGGATTATGTGCATTAGCTCCCTTATATGTAACTCTTGGAATGATGACTAGACAAATCGAAAAGATTAATTAACTTTTTCTTCTAACTCTACAATCAACATTTCTATTTCTTTTAATCTTTCCTGACAAGAAAATGCTTTTGCTTTAAACATATTTGAAGCCTGTATAGCTTTTTCATATTCAGAAATAGCTTCTTGATTTTCTTTGATTAATTGTTCTTTTCTTTGTTGTAAATCCATTATAAGTTAGGGTCTGTTGGGTATTGTGTCATATTTGGTGTAACTTCGCCATCTTTTTCTGTTGTTCCATATAAAGTAACTAAAGCTGCTGTATCTGCACAGTTTTCGATTTCAGTTTTGCGTGTTGTATAAGCTGTGCGTATTCCGTCACGATAAGTAATCACCGCTGAATCCATTGCTGTACCTTTTTCAGCCTTTCTTACAACTTGCCAATCATATTTATTTAATAAACTTTTAGCAATTTGTTTTTCTTGTGCCTTTAATAAAGATTTGACACCTAAAATAACAACCTGATCTCCATTTTCATCTAATACTGGGTCACCATTTTCATCTGTTGCGTTTGTATCTGTTAAAGTTTTTGCTGACCCATCACCATTATAAAAACGTGAATCATATACTTTTGAATCTTCAACCTCAGTAATTCCCAAAGCAGTTTTTTCTTCTGCTGTTGATAATCTTAACCAGTTTGCAGGGTAATTAACAGCATCTTCTCCTGTTCCAACTGTAAAGGGAACATCAACTGCTAATGGATTTCCGTTTAATTTAAAAGCCATAATTACATATTACACTGCCCTTGAATTTTTGAAAGGTGACTCTGCAAATGCTATATAAAATATAGTATTTGTATTTACATAACTTAGACTATCTCTTATTTTAAAACCACTTGATAAAAAATCTATTCCTGTACCATTTCCAAAAGTATTTTCTGTTTCATTTGTATTAGCGTACAAACTAGAAGAAGGGCCATTTGGGTTAAATGTTCTTCTAGTGCTGTCTAACATAAGCCAATAAGCACCTGATTCACCATCTATATGTTTTAACAAAAGCCATGCTGGTTTAAACCCTAAATTCACGACAACACCATTAGCGTTTGAATTACCCTCGAAAGTTCCAACCTTGCTAAAATTTGTAACTGAACTAAAACAATAAGCTAAATATGTACTGGTATTACCATTAACATCTGCATTGTCTCCTATTGTAAAAACTGTTGATGTCGGGTCAGTACTGTTAAATAGATTATTCGCATCATTTATACCTCCGGTTGAATTTAATTTTAAAGAATGACCCGCATTGCCACTAGGCAAGACCGGCCCGATATTCATTCTCCAATCATCAGAAGCATTAATTCTTTTTACCAAAACTGCGTCTGGGGCTACTCCTAATCCATGCCCTACTGTAGCTCCGGCAGAGCCGTTGCCTGTATAAAAGGCCAATGAAAACCCAGATATGGCACTGGCTCTGACTTGTGAACTAATTGTACCATTTGAATTTGTTGCGGTAGAACCACCGGCAAACCAGTTCCATGCGACATAAGTTTGACCACTGGCATTATTAAGTTGGTAAGCTGAATCCGCATTTGCGTCATTAGACCCTTTTCCTAAAGTAAAGCCATTTGAATCAAATGACTCAAACCCACCGGCAGATTGAGCAGCCGGCGCTCGACTAGAAGTAGAATCTAAATCGCCTACATTACCATTTCCAGTTGAATTGTCTGAAGTTCCTCTAATAGAATCTACAAGAGAATGTTGAGCAGCGGAAGAGGTTCTTTTCTTTATCCAAACAAAATCAGGCTGAAATTGTAATCCAGTAATAGCTCTATTGTTTGTACTATTACCTGTCCAAGTCAAAACATCAAAATAAACATTTGGTAGTAATATTGATGGGTCAGGTAAATTTGCTGAACATAAAGCAAAAAATCCAGTTGGCGGTGCGTAGTAGAAATCTCCATGCCCGTTACCATCTGTGTTGCCTTGTGCGGTAACAGAATTACTAAAACTTGAGTCTTGGCCAAAATTAAACTGGTTAACGTTGCTAGTCATTAAGTCCATTACTGGCAGCCAAGTTTCGGCAATATCACTAAATTTTGGCGTTGAATCCCCTGCCGGATTTCCTGAAAATAAATATGTATTATTTACTCCAACCCAAATTTTATTTGCTTTCACTGCAATCTGTATGATGTCACCAACACTTAATCCACCGGCACCTGTAGTCTCTCCATCAACACTAGAATTGTGTATAAATACGCCATCACCATTACGCAAAACCCAAGAGTCATTATTTGCACCTCTAGCGTCTGTAGTTTGCCAATCGGTTGAAGCATATCCAATACCAACAAAATTTCTGTTTGCCGTATTACCTGAAATTATTCTGCACTCAAAGTAATATCCAGTGGTGTCATCATGTCTGATGCCAAAAGTTCCAGCAATACTGCGATTGCTACTACCACCTGTATATCTTAAGCCAGCTTCGCTTAAAGTACTGCTACCAAAAAGAGCGCCAGCGTCAGTAATTGAACTTAAAGTACAAAAATTATTTGTTGGGCTATCTTTTACAGCATCACCGGTTCCGAAATTTGATAATGTAAAGTTATTGCTGTTACCAGATGAATCTTTGCCTAAAGTGGTTGCACTTGTACCTGAATTGTCCGCAAACTTTAAATTAAAGCCATTCGTTCCAAAAGTTAATCCTGATGTATCTTTAGGAATCCATTGCCCTGTCGTTGCGTCTGTTTCTGCAAAAGATGACTGGTCAAGAAATTGTCCATCACAAAAATTAATTTCTGCTAAATACCCATCAAAAAAATCAGTTGTATTATTTGCTCCTATAAAATTATCTACACTACTTCTAAAGAATGAAACAGAATAATTCTGTGATGGATTTGTCGAACTTGAAAAATCTGTTACCCTTGTTCCATTGACATATATTTTAACCCTATCATCTGCTGTGCTATCTGTGGTATCGATTGCTAATACTATATGAAACCAAGCACTTGGGTCTCTAAATTTTTGAGTAGTTATTTTTTGTATATCTGTAGAACCACTTCCAGAGTCTCTGTCTGTATATTGCAATTCATCAGTATTTGTAAATTGTAATCTGCTTTCAATAAATCCTGAAGATGTTGTGGCAAATATTGATTGAAATGAACCAAGATGCGATCTTTTTACCCAAACAGAAACAGTTTTTGTTGTATTACTGGTATTTGTACCAAAAGTTCTTGTTAACTTAGTGCTACTGCCATCATCAAACCTTAAACTGCGATCTACAGTAAAAGCAGTATCAGAAACGCCTGAAGCACCTATTCTTATTGGGTCAAAAAATGGCATTATTTAACGTCCAAAGAAACTGCACAATGGATTACGTTACTAGATAAAATCACATAGTCTATTCGATCTACTGCGGCTGCGGCTGTAGATAAAGTCGGTGCTGTACCGCCTACAAATTTAAAAGCACTGTTGAATGAAGCTGTCCTTGACCCTGTGCCATCTTGAGTTATAAATATTGAACCAGCTTGACCTACAACCTGATTAGAAGGTGCGGCAAAGGTTCTATTTCCTCCTAGCGTTACTGAATGATGACTAGCTGTTGCCATATCTATTGTTATTGTTGCTCCATCAGAAAGGGCTGTGATATTAGCTTCTACACCCCCAGTAATTTTTAATCCTCCCGAAGCTGTCCGTAATTTTTCATTTCCATCATGGAAAATAAGAACTGAAGCATCATCATTGCAATGTATAAAATCTTCGCTTCCATCACCCTTTTGAATTTTAATATCATCAGAACCCCTTATTAATAAATCACCTGTGCCAGTATCTTCAATAATAGAATTATTGCCGTCATGTCTAATGACCATGTCACCATTGTTTCCGAAAGCAGCTTTAGCATCATCAGCAAAAAGCAACTCATTACTTGATTTATCAAAAACTATATTTGCACTATCTCCTGTAAAAGTCATATCTCCACTAAGGGTCAAACCTGTAAGAGTTCCAAGAGAAGTTATGTTAGTTTGAGCCGCACCTGTAACTGTTGCCGCAGTACCAGAGGCATTTCCTGTAACATTTCCTGTTAAATTACCAACAAAAACTGTAGCTGTAACTGTTCCTGTGCTTGGGTTATAAGTAAAGTCACCATCAGATTCTAGTCCAACATTTCCAGTAGCAGAGGCATCTTCAATAAATGGAATTAAGTTATTTTCGTTAGTTGATTCATTATCAGCAACAGAAACATGATTTGCATTTGTCGCTGTCGTAACTGTCGTTCCAGCAATAACAGTTGCTAATGCCACCCCTGCCACAGTAATCGCATCAGCTTCGAGAGTTCCGTCAAAGTCTCCGTCAACAGCATCAATATTACCTACAAAGGTTGTTGCCGTTACATTTCCTGTAACTGTCAAACCAGAAGAACTAAAACTTCCTCTTGTAGTTCCTCCGCAAGTAATATCTAAAGTATCGGCTGCACTTGAAAAAATCCCAGTGTTTAAATCGTCACGAAATCCTAGTGCGGGAGCGGAATTTGACCCGTCTTCAAGGGTTAAAGTTCCGTCAAGTTGTAATAAAGTAACCCACCCATCGTTTGAGCTATTTCTTATTTTTAAAACGCCGTCATTAGTGTCCGCCCACCATTGGTAAGCGTATTTTGTAGAAGGTTCAGATGATGATGAATTATTACTTACAATCGCAGCTAACGCATTATTAAGGTCTGAACGGAAATTCGCGCCTGTGGCATTATCTAGTACATAGTCGTGAGTTGCCATTGCCTACATATTTTTATTTAAGGTTATCACAATTTAAGACTGCCGACCAAAACCAACAGCAGTATATTTAAAATTCCTATTAACAAAACTAGAACCATTTTTAATATCTATTGAAAAGCCTGTTGAACTAATAGATGACAAGGAAAAGAAATCGCCAGATTGTGCATTTTCAATAACAATTCCAATAGTAGGTAAAGCAGAACCAGCAGATACAGAAGTATTAGCAGCCCCCGTGAAAAACGGGTGTAAAAATGACACTGCTTTTGTTGAAGTACCAGACGCAATGACAGAATTTACAGTCTCAACTCTTCTTTCAAGTGTTGCTGTATATCCTAATTCTTTTATTAATATAGTTTGTGCAGGGTCAGAGCTTGAAAGTTCCGCTTTAAATTTAAACGCTCTACCTCTATGAGTGCCGTTTGCAAATGTATTAAATGCACTAAATTCAGCTCCTAAAGTACAATTACCGCTTGCTGTGTCAGATGATGAAGAGGTTACAGTGAAGGTATCATCAGCAGCCGTTACGATTGTATATACTCCATTAGCGGAAGCTGTTGAACCTGTTGTAAAAGTAATATCAATTAATGACCCAACAGAAAAGCCATGATTAGATTTAGTGATAGTTATTGTTAATGCAGATTGTGAATACGTCGCTGATGTTGTGGCAGTCGGGTCGCTTGTCGTAGTAGAAACTAATATTTTTGCATTGGTATCAAAAGCGGTTTGAGCATCTATATCTGTCCATAGGTCGATCAAAGCAGTTCTTGAATCTATCAAATCATTTGCATAAAAAGATTCTGTCACAAAATGTCTGCTTAACCTCAAATCCATTGTGCTTCCTAAATCAAGAATATTTGCAAATTCATAAGAGCCACTCGAAGCAATATCTCCAAGAAAATCAATAGATGGAATTGTATCTATTAAACTTGTAACGCTATCAATTAAAGTATCCGAAGCTAAAGTTAATCCGTTTAAAGTTGCATCAAAAAATGTAGAGTTTTTTGTACCAGTAAAAGGCGGACTGTCAGTATCTTCTCTGTCATTTAAAACTGTAAGTTTAGGAAAAGCATCTGGGGAGCTAATGATAACAGAAGTTTCACCGGCACTTAGACGTCCGCCGTCATCACGGAATTTAAGAATTACTTCCCCGTCAATAGCTGGTATAAGCGTTTCACTGACATTTCCAGCCAAAGCAGGGATTAAATCAACAGAATTTGTAAAGGTTCCGGTGCCATCTGTAAGATTTGAATGTCTAACTACTACGTTGCCACCATGAAGTACGTCCACATCTGTAGATTGCGTAAATCTAAGTCTTACAAACTGATCGTTAACAGGTTCTAATACTAAATTTTGTACATCTGCTGGTAAAGCTGTTTTTCCTACTGTATTAACTGTAACAGTAGATGGTTGTCTACTTGGCTGACCAAGTGCATTATAACTAAAAACCCTAATTTCATAAGTACCAATGTCTGTTTCAAAAATCGTAAAATCTGATCTTTCTATTCTTTGTGTAATAAAATTTTCTTCATTAAATCTATATTGAATTTGGTATTCTGTAACACCCTGAATCGCTTGCCATTGAATAAATAATTTTGAAACGGCTCTGTTGTTAATAACAACAATTTGCTCAGTTGCCTGTAAATTACTAGGCGGGGGTTTGATTTGAGTAAGTGTTGTAATTGTTTTTGTTGCTAATGTCGAACCATCTTCAACAAAGCTGTATTTTGAAGGATTATGAGCAACAGCTTGTATTTCATATTCAGTAAGGTTTACTTCTTTAACAGAAAAAATTTTAAAAGTTTGCAAAGATAAACTTGAATTTTCTATAACCCATACAGTGTTTACATTTGGTGTTTGTGAAAAAGCTTCAGTGACAGTGACAACATTACCGCCACTTCCTATTGTTACGATTACATTTCCACTAGCAGAATCAGAACTGGCAGATGTAACAGTAAATGTATCATCACCATCTTCTGAAACAACTGTATATTTGCCATTAGCAGATGATGTGCCGCCGCTTGTGAAATTTAAATCAACACTTTCTCCAACATTCAAGCCATGATTATTCAACGTAACTGTTATGGTTGTTGAGCTTTGGCTGTATGTACCAGATTCACTCCCAGCAAGCGTTACATTCACATTGCCACTAGCTGAATCAGAAACAGTTGAAGTAACAGTAAAATTGTCATCACCATCTTCAGTTGCAATAGTGTAAAGGCCATCGGGTGATGCCGTACCCCCTGAAGTGAAGTTTAAAGTTACTACATCACCAACATTAAAGTCATGGTTGTTTAAATTTATTGAAATAGTAGTGCCGCCTGATTGTGTATAAGTGCCAGAGGTGATGCCAGCAGTTGCAATAGATTTTGTTTCTATCGTTCCATCTGGCAAAACTACAGATAATGTTGCACTATTCGATGCGGTTAAATCTGTTGAATTTGCATCATCAACTGTAATTCTTTTTGTTGTAGCTCTTTTTACCCTTCCACCTCTTCTAACACCGGCTTTTAATGGGTCTTGTATGTTTATAACAGTTCCAACTCTAACAATAGACCCTGATTCGATACTTGTTTTAAATGTACATATTTCAGCTTCATTTGATTGTGTGTACAAAAACCATTTTCCGAGTCTGGCAGCTTGCCCTCTTGAAGTTGTTGCAAACCCTCTAAGATTTTTTACAACAACACCATATTTAGCCTGTAAAGCAGTATCTTCTACAGTTTCATAATCTACTTGTTGTGTATCATTATCAAAATATGAAACATTAACGACTGTTGCTTTTGTTGATTTACTAGGGTTTGAATATGTAAAACCCTCTTCCGTCACATTACTTAGGTTATAAATATAACTAGGGTCTGTAGGTCGATCTTGCGTTATCGAAATGGAACCAGCAGTATAAAACGGCATTACCCGCATTACTGAGGACAAAGAATTTATTAGATCATAAGCTTGACGCTGTGAGTTAAGAACTACGTTTGTTGAGAACCTTGCCTCCGTATTTCCTGTCCCTGTCATATCATCAACTTGTTCAGAACAATAAACTGAAGCAGAATAAAAACTGAAAACATCTAATTGACTTGTATCAATATGATCTCCTAAACCTTTAGATGTTGTTAATAAATCATATAAAACCCAAGCAGGGTCATTAGAGTATTCTTTTGTAGATTTTAAACTTCCATTGAAAGTTCCAGAATATGAAATAGAACCATCAGACCTAACAGTTCCATTATGAGGAATTTTTATTAAAGTTCCTCTTACCCTATACTTTCTTGTTGGTATGCGAGGAAAACTTTCTGCATCAAAACGCAAGGCCACTACTGCGGAATTTGCAAAAGTGTTTGTTTGTTCTATGATTTCTGTAAAAGATGACCATTGAAAAGCATCTACTAAGTTTGAATCCGTACTGTCATCTGTTACTCTGTTGACTCTTATTGTTACAGGAAAGCTAGTGCCTGAGGGTAGATTTATCTTATAATCTCTAAAATATGTACTCGCTGCTCTTCCTTTTACTGTATCTGTAATAACTGTTTTTGTAGTTCCATCATTTTCTATTGTTTGTATTGATAAGGAAACTTCCGCACCATTAATATCACCATTAGTTTCAAATCTTTGTAGTTGAGGAAAAGCAATAGTTACTCTTACAGCGTCAACGTTAGAATCGCTAATAGATCGTGATACAGGGGTATCTTTTTCGACAGCAACACCTACTGCTTGTTCAGCTTCACTTGAAGAAATTCCTTTTATAGCTGTCTGATCGGAAGTACCAAATCTAGGGACAAAAGTAATATTTTTATAATTAAAATCTTCATCACTCGGACTTGTTCCAGCGTTTTGTTGTAAAACTTGCGTATCATTTAAAAAAACGTCTTTAAGACTGCTTGTAGTATATTCATCAGACCCTTGAGAACCAGTGGCAGAAGGAAATCCTGAGATAACCCCCTCAGATATTAGATCAATTAACGTTTGAAATTGTTTAGATGCCAGAGCATCTTTTGGTATATCTGTGCGATTTTTAAAAACATGAGGATGTGCGTCAATTATTGCCCGAACTACGCTGCGACCATCTGAAGTAGTTCCAAACATTATGCGGTACCCTCTATTTGTGCAGTGTCAATTCCAGAACTAATAACAATAGACCCAGTAAACACCTCTCCATAAATTATAGGCACTGGTACGCCGGCTCTTGTATTATTAGTAATTGCAGAAAAACCAAAATTCATATTTGCATAAGGGTCATTTTCGTTAAACATATCACTTGCGTTAAAAGATGGCATTTCTGGAACTGGCATTATCATTTCTGTCACGCCCCCAATAATCATACTTGCACCGATAGAAGTTGCTATTGTACCAACGGCAACAGACCCCGCACCTAATCCAAAAGTACCTATAGCTGCACCACCAAATCCACCTGTTGCAACAGATAATCCAACAAGGGCTACACCACCTAAAATTTTTCCGACTTTTTTTGCACCAATAGCGATAGGTATAATTTTTATATCGCCATCACCTGTTAAATTAAGTAAATTTTCAGTTATTTCTGTATCACCCATTTTTACCTTATATAACTGATTAGTCATGTGGTTTTCTACTTCTGGAAAATTTGCAATCAAAAAAGCAAAGGCTTGTCTAGGATTATTTACAGCAACTTCAAAATGAGATTGACCCAAAAATTGCCTTAACCTTCCATAAACTGTTAGTTTTCTAAGCTGCATACCGATAAACCTTTTTTGTCTTTTGTATGTATTCTAAATCGTATATTTCCCTGCAACTTAATTGATTTACGTTGTGATTTAAAACTGTTTGGTTACCTAAATACAATGCAACATGACTTAGTGTATTTTTTTCTTCCATAAGCAAAATATCACCTTCTTGTAAATCTATTGTATTTTCTAATTCTATAAAACCTAACTGTGGTAAAGCAAACTCAAATTCTGGATTTAAAGTAAACTTTTTTGGACTTTTAGGACGAGGCCAATATTTGATTTCTATATTTTTTGTTTCTTTATACCAATCTTCAATTACACTCCAACAATCATGCTTGCCCCAAATCCATCTTCTGCCATAAAGTCCAGATGTATAACCACTTGGCTTGAAACTATGCCAATATTTTTGTTCAATACTATAGATATAAAATGGTAAACCTAAAAATTCACAAGATGCTTTATCCGCATCGGAAGGAAATGCAGAACCATAAGTATGTGAGTGAACAATACCAATTAGTTCTCCTTGATCTTCGCAACTAGCCCAATCATCAGGGTCAATTATAAAATATTCTTCTGGTTCCTCAGATAAATTTTTACAAGGCCAAAAAGTTTCTTTTCCTTTTATTAAAGCAAGTAAACCACACGATTCTTTTGGTAAGCAACTAATAGAATGTTCAATCGCTTTTTCTTTCCAAGTCATGCAAACTGACCTACTGATGGGAAATCTTTTCTTGTGACTTGTCGTTTTGGCACTCTTATATTTTCAAAGTCTAAAGCTGAGATACATTCAAATTGTACAACGTCTCTGTTCTCTACATTTTTTTTATCAATAAAATAAATTTCTTGGGGCAGTTCTGTTGAACTTGATGGGGTTCCAAAAGGATTTATATTAGATGGAAAATTAGCAGCGTCAAGAAATTGAGCCATTGTTCTATGTCTAATCAATTTGGCTCCCTGTAAATCGTTGAATGGTGTTGTGCTATTAACTGATGCCATTAATGCTGTGATAGTTCCTAAAGTATTAGAAACTGTTAATGTCGGTCTTGGCAAACTTCCTTTGCCTACATATTCAAAACCATCTGCTACAACAGGAAATTTTGTATATGTGTTGCCCTGCCATATTATATTTGCATTGCTATTCATACCAACCCCAGAATGAAACCTTGTCACATCAGTCGAACCATGAAGGGCAGAAATCAAAGTTAGTGAATAAAGTTCAATAATTGATTTATTTTTTAAAGATTGTAGCTCAGAAGTTGGTATTGCCATTATGGTTCAAACACCTCTCTAAAAGTGCATTGTAAGGTTGCTCTGTTGTTATATGGTATCGATTTTGACCAAGATTCACAAACGTATTGACCTGCACCGGATAAAACTACAGAAACATTTCCGCTATTAGTGGCACTAGAAGCCGCTGTCACTGTAAAAGTATTGACATCAGCAGATGTAATCACTACAAAGGTTCCATCTACGGCTGAACCAGATGTATAGTCAATAGTTACAACATCCCCTAAAGCTAAACCATGATTTGTAATTGTTATTGTTACTGTGGTTCCACTTTGAGAATATGTGCCTGTTTGTGTAGAGCCTTCGGCTGGTGGTGTAAATGTAAAACTAGCTTGATCGAAAACCCTACTCCTTAAAAATGCTTCAATTATATCTGCATTAGTTTCAGATACTTCAAATGTTAAATCATATACTTTTGGGTCTTGAGTCAATGGAAGACCGAATATTGTTCTAAATTCATATCCATCACCAAATGAAGTGATTCTAAATTTGGGTTTACTTGTTTTTCTCATTCCATAGGTTGGTGAGATATTTGGAAAAGTTGCCATTATCTACTTAATAAACCTCCTGATCTTTTTTCTTTAATAAGTTGTGATTGAACAACCGCAGCAATAGCAGAACCTAAAGCATTTGCATCTGCTGTGTTTCCAGATACTTCAGTATCAGAAGCATCTACATTCACAGTGACAATATTTGTTATACCTCCACCAATTTTGTTATTTGGAATAATATTGCCACCCTTTGACCCCATTTGCAAAATCTCAGGCCCACGCTCCCCTACGAGGTAAGCACCGCCAGCAGCTACCGGGCCACCTCTTTCTTTCCCACCGCCAAATATATTACCTAAGAATCCCCCAATACTTTTTCCAATACCAGAAACAGCAGATTGTATTGCAAGTTCAATAAGTTGTCTTTTAAGATTATTTAAAACGCTTGTGGCAGCTTCAGCAAGGGATTTTGTACCCATAACAGCATCAGTTAAGTTTGTGACAATACCTTGTTCTATATCTTCTCCAATTTGCATAAATTTTCCTTTTAGTTTTTCAGCAGCAGCCTTATTTTTATTTATTTGATCTTCTTGTTTTTTTAATTCGTGATTTTGTTTTGCCAAAGATACAAGTCTTTCTTCTTCTTCGCCGTCAAATTGTTTTCTAATTTCTGCAATTTGTTGCTCTAAATCAAATTCTTTTTGTTTTTCCTCGCCTTTTATTTGCGTCCTTTTTACTGATTTAGTTAATTCAGCGTTTTGTTTTTTCAAAATATCAAGTTGAGTATTAAATTGCACTGTTAATTCTCTATTTTCAGCACTATGTAAAGCTAAGTTTAAATCTTCAACTTTTTGTTTTGCTTCAGCAAGCTCTCGATTGATTCTTAATTTTTCAGCTTTTCCACCTCGTCCTTTGCCAACATTTTCAAGTGCATCTTTTAAATTATTTATTTTAATTGTTGTTATGTTTATTTGTTCATTTATATCTGCTGTACTACCCTCTTTAAGTAATTTATTAAATTCTCTTTGTTGGTTATTTGCTTTTAATAACGCCGCGGCTAAAAATCCAAGACCAATTACAACAAGACCGATTCCAGTTTTTGCAAGTGCAATTTTAAATGCAGTTGCGGCGGCTGTAGCTTTTGCAAATCCTCCCGCTGTTGCAAAAGTCATTGTTGTAGTTGCAGCAAGAGAACCATTTGCTGCGGCTGATGCTATAGACATAGCTAAAAAATTAGCTTTCAAAGCGGCAATTTGAGTTATTAAAAGTGTTCCAACAACAGTAATACCTTTGATAGCGGCGGCAATTCCAATAAATATTGCTGTTACTTGCCCTGCTTCACTATCAACAAAACCAATAATTGCTTCAATAAATGACGTTGTGGCTTTTGTGACTGCTAATACAGCAGGCAATAATTTATCACCAAGAGTCAACTGAAGTTCAAGAACAGCATTGCTAAATTTTTTAAATACTTCTGTGGGCGATGCGTCCATAATTGCACCAATTTTGTCTGCACCTTCATCTGCTGATTTTGCTAAAGCTCTTAACACAACATCAGCAGTCAATAATCCTTTTGATGCGAAATCTTTT
>TARA_R100000353_G_scaffold30597_1_pt1 | contig 12893 bp, 7 predicted proteins | sample TARA_R100000353 | Tara Oceans TARA_R100000353 (sample SAMEA2620663) | marine metagenome | biome: marine biome (ENVO:00000447); feature: surface water layer (ENVO:00002042); material: "saline water (ENVO:00002010), including plankton (ENVO:xxxxxxxx)" | depth 5 m | reverse complement strand
AAGTTCTGAGTCTGGTACAGGTAAAACTACAGTACAAAAATTTATTAATAGTGTTTGGGGTGATCCATCTATGATGCTGATGCAGGATGATACGAGAAACTCACAGTTTCATATCTTAGGCGTTTTAAATAATCTTCCTGTAACTATAGATGAGATTACAAACATTCAACCAGAGGCCGCATCAAAACTCGCATATGCCATAACACAAGGTAGGACAAAGAACAGGATGAGTGCATCATCAAATAAGTTACGGGAGAATACTTTATCGTGGTGTACTATCCTTACAACTACCGGCAACTCGTCGCTTAGTGACATACTAGGAACAAACAGTAGTTCTCCAGAGGGGGAGAATGCTAGGGTGTTTGAGATACGAATCAGCTCTACATCTGCAGAAGAATTACAAGATGAAAAATATGATTTGATAGCAAGTAATTATGGTTTTGCTGGCCGTAAGTTTTGCTCGTACTTAGTTAAGAATATAGATGAAGTTAGAAAAAGATTGGATGCTAAGGTTAAAGAATTAATTACTGATTTTGCTATGATTGGAAAAGAAAGATTCTTAACTGACTTTATTGCTTGTAATCTTGTAGGTGGAGAGATTGCTGTAGAGTTAGGTTTAATTAATTACAATATGCCGGCTATACAGTTACACGTTAAAAATAATTTACTGCCAAGGCACCGTGCGAAACTATCATCACTACGTAGAGATAAACTAGATCATATAAACGAATATCTAAACACGTATTTAAAAAATGTGTTAGTAGCTAATGATGATATTACTGAGAATCTAGCCGCACATGCAGAAAACAAATCTGCAAATTCTTATGTAAATAATATGGTAGTAGCTAGGGTTATACCGAGTGCTGATAGATTGTTTGTTTGGACTTCGCATTTTAAAAGATGGTGTTCAGAGAATAGGATATCTGTCGATGAAATATTAGAAAAAGCAGAAAACGAAAAACTACTTATCTGCCGTAAAAATGCTAAAGGTAAAAAAGTTTTCCAGACTAAAACTAGGCTTGCAAAAAATACAGCCGGTAATAGTGCATCAGGTGCGGTGAGTTGTTATGAGTTTGTAGCCTCTGGTGTTTTAGATACTAAAGATATTATAAAGAAAGCTACGAATGTGATTGGAGTGTTTGAACAGTAGTAATGTTGTACAGTTTTATATTGTAGTCTATAATAAAAGGGATTAATTTTTTCAAAACCGTCCTAGGCCTCTTCGTTCTCCAATCTCGAATTCTAGGAGCTGGAACCGTAACCAGCACTTTTTCAAACTCAATTTGGGGGTACCTTAGGTATCACCTAGGAAAAAATAATCGCTTAGAACGCTTCTATTCAAGAGTTTTTTAGGGTAAATATGAACGAAATTGCAAAAGTGAAGTTAAATACATACAATCGATACGAAGACATGAAAGCTGAAGCAAGAGACCTTCGTGATAAATTAAAAGAGTTACAACAGATAAAAATTGAACAACGAGAGGCTATAAAAGAACAAAGTTTGAAAAGGTTTATATCTGAGGATAGAGTTGACGTAGAGATTTAATCTTCTAAGCCTGAGAATTTTTTCATTTCTTCTAATCTAGTTGCTTTAAATAAAGTTTGTAGTTCACTAGCTGGCACGTCGCCGGACAATCCAAACGCATCATTCATAAATCTTCTTTTTATTCTATCAAAGCTAGATTGACTAATATTATCTGCTGTTATAAGAACAGTACCATAACGTATTGCCTGCTCGTTATATTTATCTATTTCAGAAAAAAGCTCTTTCATACTTGATGGTTCATCCGTCAGTACACTTAAAATAATTTTAGTTAATATATTGGTTTTTTTAATAGTTAGCCTATCGTAAGCGTCTAATAATTCATTTTTCTTATCTTGTAAGTTTTGTAGTCTTTTTCTTTCGGCAGTGCCTATACCATAAATTTTATCTATATCTTTACTGGTAATACCTAAGAATATAAGCCCTTGCTCATATGGAGCAAGTTCAGCTATAGTGTATCCGCCTCTAGTTTGCAAGCCTTCTTGTTCAATTCTTATACTTTTAACTATATTTCGTATTGAACTTGGTAACACGTTTTCTAAAGCTCTAGTTGGGTTGTTGTTCTGAAAATCTATAAGAGACTTTTGCAATGACACTCCTAATCCACCTAGAGGTCCACCTAGAAGCTGAATCCAATATTCCCATGTAGTGTAGTCTTGGTATGGTATTTTTGCAAGCGCTCCACCAACACCAGTTCGCTCTGCTAATTTAGCTTTTGTAAGATTTTCTAACGGACCAGTCCACAGTATTCTACCTAACTCAGTATCAAATACTGGCATTTTAGTGCCTAATGCACTTGCCATAAAGTTTTCTACGTTAGCTTCCGCGTCTAACTTATATGGGTTGTCTGGGTCGTCTTCGTCTGTTAAAAATAGATTTATAAGTATTTGTATTGCAAACGCTGCAGGAAACCCATAGGCTATACCAGAAGTTACAAATCCAGTAGTCATCATACCTGCTAGTTGACGTCTAGCTTCTTGCCTAATCGCTTTTATTTCTGCTTTTGTATATCCTTCTTTTTCTAAATCTAAAAATGACTTACGTATTGCCATAGCCCAATTTGTAAACATTAACACAGGGTATTTTTTAAACATTAATAATGAACGATATACTGGTTTTTTAAAGTATTCGCCTGAGTTCGCATAAGAATAATCACCGTGCGATTCACGTGTTACTTCTTTAGCGTAATCATAAGGATTATCAAATTTTTCTCCGGTTTTTAACTTTGATCTATCTTTATTTGCTAAACGTAGAGCGGCTATAAATGTAACTTCTTTGTTTAGAGTTTCTGTTCCGCCAAATGCACCAAATAATATTGTCGTAGCAGTTTTTGTAATGTTACCTTTTGGTGATATTTTATCCAGCGGATCTCTAAGGTCTTGTCTGTTTATATCCAAGCTAGCGCCAGTTTGGGATATTATTTGGTTATTTTCTATAATATTTTCTACGTATGCTCTTGCTAAAGCCCGCTCTTCTGTTTTAGTTAATGTAGTGGGAAGTGGAATAACGTATTTTCTATTATCAAGTGATGGGTCATTCATACGACCGTAAAGTTGCGCATGAGTAAATGTTGTAGTTTTCCTATCTCTTGTTATTCCTTTTGAAATATTATCTCCAAGTATTTCAATTCCTGTGTTCATCAATTCTTGATACACAGCAGCAGTTTTGTATTTACCTCGCATTATGGATGCTGCCATCGAAGGAGTTTGAAATAAGTTAATCATAGCTGAGGCATAAGAAGTCAAGTAATAAAGAAATCCTAAACGTCCACCAAGGTTAGCTGCTGTATTCCACCCATCTATTCGCGGATTTATTATAAGATCAAGGTCTGCCCTAAATACTTCTTTTGCTGCTAGTACAGCATTTCTTGTTTTCTGATCTTCAATAGGATCTACTACTTTATTTAATTCTTGTAAAGCGTTTTCTACTTTTAATAACGATTCTAGACTAGCTAATTGTTTTGCTTTACCTAAAGCCTGAGCGTTAAATACTTTATCTACTGGTTGTGAAGAAAATCCCAGAGTTTTATCTCTATTTAAAGCGCTTAAGGCTATCGCATTTTGCGGTAAGTTTTTTATGAAGAAAGACGTTAATTGTTCTTTAAGTTCGTTTCTAGCTTTCCCTTCCGCAGAATCTGCATCAATCTTACCCATCTTTTGATCTATTAGACTAATAAGTTTTTTAAGTGCTGATGGTAAAGGAATGTTATTTTTTTCTTTTACAATCTCCGCATCTGAAGTAAAGTATCTAGGACTTACTGCTTCAGGACGTCTTTTTAATGCTTGTACTATTTGTTTTGCTTCGTATTCTGTTTCTGCTGATGCTTTAACTAGTTCACCTTTTTGCTCCCATAAAATCCAGAACTTACCCATTCTTCTAAAACTAGTATAGTAGTCTAGCGGTGGTTTACTCGCAAATAGTTGTCTTAGTTCTGCTTTTAATTCTGCTCTTTGAGTTGCGCTTTCAGCTAATGCATCAACAGTTCCTTCTGAAGACTTAAGATAACTTTGGTAGTTAGCGCGCTCATACTCACCTAAATCTTTATATAAAGATTGTCCTTCTGGATCTAAACTATTATATATTGGGCGCAACCTGCGGTAATATGTTTTTCTTTCAGCATCTAAACTTTCAAAGTAATCATTATCTCTACTAACATCTACATTATAGAGGCTAGAATCATTCATTAAATTATTTAACTTAGTGCTTTTTTCATTTTTTTTATTATCAAGCATGTAATTAGTAAGTCTTTGCCCAAGGGATCGAGCGCCGAACATATATTTATCAAATGTGTCTGCCATATTTGTTATAGCAGCTCTATAGTTATTGAGCGCTGCAGCGACCGGTGCCTTTATATTTGGCGCAAGCGCTATGAATTTCGCAAGCCTTTCCGGCGGTACAAACTTAAGTGCTATTTTTTTAGCTGCGCTTGTGAGGGTTGAAAAACTTCCAAATACTGCGTCCAAGAATCTATTAGTAGTATTGTCTCCTAGCTCATTAAATACTCCTTGAAAAGTTGCAGCTTGTGTATCTCGCACTTCTTCGTTTTTGGCAATATTTTCTTCTGCGGTTTTTGTTTTCTCAGCATCTATTATGTCTTGCTTAGTTTCTTTAGATAAAATAACTCTATCTTTTTGTAGGCTTTGTTTTGTTGCTATTAAGTCTTGTCTGAGTTTATTAAAATTTTTAGTATCTGCATTATTAATCGTTAGCTCAGGTACTTTCGCGCCTATCTCATTAGCAAGGGTTCTTAACTGTCCTGTAACTTCAGTAATATTATCACTAGTTATTTTTTGATTTAGTGTTTCATCTATTTTAGAAATTAAATCGCCTTTAGTTGCATCGTCAACTTGCACCGGTTGTAATTTATCTACCCTAGCAACTTTTGTTTTTTGATTAGGTTTTAATTTATACTTTACAACTTTATTATCTGCAGATTCTATCGCCGCTCCTGCTTTTACTAATTCTTGTACCTTATCTTGTATCGGACCTTTTTCAATTAAAGTTTCTACCTCTTGCTCTTTAGCTGCGTCAAATTCTTGTTTATTTATTGGTAGTTTATTATCTTTTAAATATTGTGTTACTTTATTTGGCTTTAATTTTTGTTCAGTTTGTATTCCTTTTCTGAACTCTTTGTAATTGTTAAACTTTACAAACTTAGCAGGTTTTAGATCTACAGGTGTTATTGGAGTGTCGACTTTTCCTGGTCCTGTTTGATCAGCATCAATTCTTGGTGTAGCAGCATCCAACTTTCCAGTGTCAGGTCCCTCAAGACTTTCGGTAGCTTCTTGATCTTTTCCGGTTTCGGGTTTTCCAGGAACTGCCACGCCATCTCCAGTTCTTTTTGCGTCAGCATCTTTGACCTCGCTTTCTTTTACTTTTATACTTTTTAGTTGACTCCATTTTAAGTTAGCGTCTGGGTCAATAGTTTTCTTTTTATCTTTCCAAGTTATATTACTATCTAAATCACTCCACTTAACTGCATCAGTTTCTTTTTTACCTTGTGGAGGTGGGACTTTTAATTGGCCCCAGGTTATATCTTGTCTTTTTGCTATTTGTTGTTTTGTAGGTTTAATTACGTTTATATCATCGAAATCAAGTTTAATATCGCCTACTTCACTAGCTAGCTTAGGTTGTAAATCTCTTATTAGGTTTATCTTACCTTGATACGTATCCTCCATATCTGCTGCAGATACCATCTCTTCATTAAAACCAGCAGTGTCTAAAGTAGAATCTAGTTCTGCCTCACTAACGTTTTCTTTTCTATCTAATTTACTTAATACTTTATTGATATTTTTTAGTGCGGCTTCTCTTTCTGGTGCTTGAGCTTCTTGTAACTCTTGAATTGTTTGCTGACCCTTTGCTTTTCGTTCTGCTTGTATTACGCCGCTTTTTTCCATAGATCTAGTAACTGATCCTAATGGCGCACCTAATAAAATACCACCAGCCATAGCTTCAATATAAGCATTCATAGCATCTTTATCAGTTAATGATCTACCAGCCTGCGCTCTTTCAATTACAGTTTGGATTACCTCCTGTGTTGCCTCAAAACCAGCACCAAATGCAGCACCTTTTCCTAGAGTTTTAGCGCCGCTTTCTGCGGCTTTAGGAGTCATAAGTTTGACAAGAGAATCATCTATTTTAGTTGCAGCACCTGCTACTTTATTAGCAACAGTTCTACCTAAAGTTTTATCAATGACGCCTTTTGCAACTGAAGCCGCCTTATCTGTACCTTCAGCACCAAGTAATTTAGCGATAGGTTTAAAAAATCTAAAACCGATAGCGTCTAAAGCAACAGACCCCGCACTACCAGCAGCGGCTTTTAATATACTAGGACCTTCTTTTTGTTCTCCGCGATCTGCGCGTTCCCTATCTGCACTTGCTTGCTCACCTAAATAATCAACAAGATACTGCCCAAACAATACACTAAAAAATGCTATTGGCGCACCAACCCCACCTGTAACCGCACCTGTTCCTAAAGCTGCCGCAGTCGGAGCGGCTAAAAAACCTGTAGTGCCAGCAGCGGTCTGCTTTGCCCATTCTAGAATATCTTTACCACTTCTAATATCTAAGAATCCTGTGGTCTTTCCCTCAACTGCCTGTGCTTTCATAAGCGCTTGTGCGGCAGAGTCATCACCGGTAATACCATACTTAAGAGATGTTATTAGTTCTCCAAGGTTATCTGCTTGCTCAAGAAATAATTCACCAAATGTAGCTTGTCTAGGTTCTTCTATAACTGTGGGATCTGCAACTTGAGGCGTTTCTACACCAGTGCCAATATCTAAAGGTTGAGCCGGAGGCTCTGGCGCGATAGGCGCTAAAGGGGATATCATCCCCGCTTCTATTTTTCTATAAGCATCTGCATAAATAAACTCATCTGGTACGTAATCTGGGTACTCTATGGGCGCAAACCCCGGAATATTTAATTGCTTCATTGTTGAGTTATAGTAGCACTTTTATAAAAATCCTCCATAGAGTTAAAAGGATTAGTAGATTGTCCCCCGGTGCCTCTTTCTCTAATTTGTTTTTCTAAGGCTTTAAATGTTCTTTCTAATTCATTAAAGTTCTCTAAAGCCTCCTTACCTTGACCTTCTGCCATTTTCCTGTAAAAATTAGCATTTGGTCCGGCAAAATACTCTTTTAAACTGTTAAATACTAAAGCATCGGCTTCTTGTTGTGATTTTATTTTATCGCGTAAAAATTTATTGTTTTCTTTTATATAAAGAGAGTGGGCTTGCCAACTACTATCAGCTTTCGCTTTTTCTTTCATAGCGTTTAATCTTCGCTCTTCTATTTGTACTGCCTGTAGTTGTTTTAATTGGTCTGCATCAAAAGATGCTAATGTTTTAGTTAAATCAGTTGCTGTTGCAGCTATTTTAGTACCGAAATCTGCGTTTAGTTTAGCGCCCTCTAGCTGCGCTTGATCTCTAAGACGCATATTACCAGTAAGTTTAGCTTCGTCAGCCTGCGCTTTTGCTATATCTAGTTTAGCTTTAGTGTCCCTTAAATCATCAATGTCAGAAGTTAACTTTTCAGCGGTTTCAACACCCACACCTAAACCTTTAATAAATGCGGAGAAGAAAGGTTTATTAGAAGACGCCATCGCTAAACCACCATATACTAATGATTTACCCAACACTTGACCTTCTTTAGATTTAAGTCGTTTATTAAGTGTGGCCATATACTCTTGATACGGTTTATTAAACTCTTCCATTTTTTTAATTTCTTCTTCTGTGCGGGTACCAATTTTATCTATAGCGCTTTGAACGTTAGCCTTTCCTTCTTTAAGAGCTGTTTCTAAGTTTCCAAATTGGTCTATTATACGTTGCCTACTTCCTGCAACTTGGCCCCTAACTATGTCTTCTGTTGTTGGTAATGGAGGCCCCATTTCTTCCGGCGCGCTTAATTGGTTATCATCTTTCCTGCCTGTATCTCCTCCACCTGTATCTCCTCCACCTGTATCTCCTCCACCTGTATCTTCTCCACCTTCTACTTTAGGTTTAGTTAGTAGTTCTGTTTTTGGAGGATCTAAAAGTCGTCTTTCTCCACCAATAATTTCTGAACCTATTGCGTCCCTGACGGCCTCATCTGACATTACAGGAGGTTCTACAACAGGAGGCTCTTCTCCTCTTTCCATTGCAGCTTCTTGCACATAAGGGCTGTCAGGAGAAATATAAAATGGGTCAGTAGTATCTTGTTGTGTTTTTGCCAACTTTTCTAAGTTTTGTTTTTCAGATTTTAATTCTGCTATTAATGGTAAGTTCCTACTATTTTTAAGTATTAAAGAATCTAATTCTTTTATTCTATTTACTATATCTGCATATGCCCCTACAGTGTTAGGGCCAGGACCACTTTGGAAAGCTACTCTACCGCCTTCGAACATTCTTACTGCGGCTGGGATGCCTTTTGTTTCTCTGCCTTCTGGCTCTTTGTAGCTACTAACTATACCACCTGCCGCCGCGCCTGGAATAGATCCGGGAGCTGACATGTCCATAGCTTCACTACGTGGTACATTACCCATTTCAGGAGATGACATCGCAACTAAATTTGGATTAACCATTTGTGGGTTTTGGCTTTGTATTGTCTCAGCAATAACTTGATCTTTAACAGGAACAGCACCGATGCCTTGTTGTATCATCTCTTGGTTTGCAGCAGCGTTTCGCATATTTTTCCTGCTTGTTAATTCTGCCATTGCAACCGCTTGTGAAATATCCACAGACGGCATTCTATTTGAAAGAATATTTACTAATTGTTCGTCCGATGCTCTTTTTGCTAACGATGCTTGCTCAAATAAACTTGCCATGCTTATCCTCTATTAAATAAGTTAAATGCTCCTAATCCTGCAATACCCAAACCTAACGCTTGCTGGAATGGACTTGGCGGTTGTTGATACAACTGTGTAGACATAGGGGAAACAGGCCCTAAACCTCTAATAGCAGACGAATACGCGGCTAGCTGTTGGTATGGATATTCCTGTTGTCTTAAGAAATCTTGGTAGCGCAGATCTAACAATCTTTGTTGTTCTGCTTGCTCTAATGTACCTGCTCTTTCTAGTGCTGATAACCTTTGTAATTCTGCCGCTTGTTGCGCTCCACCTATCGCTGCAAGTTGGCCTGCACCTGCTAATTTAGCTTGTCTATCCCTTTCAAATTGTTGTTGGGCTTGTTGAAACGCTGCTTGAGAGCCTCTAGTTTGTATATCTGATAATCTTTTATTTAAGTCACTTATTTGTTGCGACTCGATTAATCCTTGCCTTGAACCACCAAACGCACCTGCTCTTGCCGCAGCGCTACGAATACCTTGTAATGCTCGTTGGCCTTCAGCAGTAGCTTCCCTTTTTGCAATGTCTGTGACCGCCTGTTGGTAAGGCGACATGTAGGCTTGCGCCTGTGGTGTACCAAATTCTTGTGTGCCTTGCAGCGCAGCTAATCCAGCAGCGGGATAGAATTGTGATGGCCCCATCGCTTTTGTTTGTTCTAACGCACTTGCTTGAGCGTCAGTCATGCCTGCTACTCTTTCTCCACTGTACGGAGTGTATTTTCTAGCGGATAGTCGTTGAGCTTGCTTTGCTATATCTTCAGCATAAGGCACAAGAGATTCTGGCATTTGTACTTGATATGCAGTTTGTGTAGTGCTACCACCACCTCCGCCACCACTTCCGCCATAGAAGCAAAAAAAGTTTTCCTGTAACCACCTTATACTAAAAATTTTAAAAATTAACATACTTTCCATAGTTATTTCCTTAACCAACGACAGTCTTTTTTATGCATTTCAAACACTATTATATCACCATTGTTATCGTGCATATTTTCCCATCGAGTTTTTTCTCTAAAACCTAATTTAAACGCAACATCTACCATTCTTTTATTCACGCTATTAATAATACCAATAAGCAAATCAACATGCAAAACATTAAAAGGAAAGTCAAAAGCAGCATGCAGTAACTGTCTCGGTCTTGTTTGAAGTCCTTTAATACTCCCAAGATGCACTTGAACGCTTCTCCCAAGAAAGTTATTGTAGCCAATAACCCACCTAATGTATTTGTCTTTATCCAACCACACCAACGTTTTAAGATCTGGAGTAGTTTGGACCCCTGCTGTTTCATATAAAATCTTTTCCGCCGCTAAGCGGTCTCTCTCCCTCCTTGGTATTATTACCATACTATGCCGGCAAATAATCCTCTGCTTCTATTTCTGGTGGTTGAGTTTTTTTGCCGGTTTTAGCCATCCTAACTCTTTCCATCATTTTATAAAGCTCATCTGCTCCAGCATCGCTAGAGCCATTACCTAAACTTGATACTACGTCAGCAGGTACAATAAATTCATCCTTAGATAATGCTACTTTTTGTTCGTTTTCAATATCTCCATAAACTTCATCCGACATTCCGTCACCCCTACCTTCTACTTGACCTTGTGTTTGTGGTAGTGAAGTAATACCACCTTCTTGCATAGTTACAAGCCCACCTTCTTTACCACCACCATATAAATAATTTGCATGGTATGGGTCTTTTTTTATTTTAGTTTCTCCAGTTACAGGTGATGTTACTCTTATATAGCCCACAGGTAGTTTTGGTCTAGCCGCTGTTACTGCTTCCTTTCTTTTTTTCGTAGCCGCATCTTCTGCCATACCTCTTTGAACAAGATTAGGGTCACCTGTAATTTGTTCGCCTGTATCCATGCCTGTACCTACAGATGTTATACCTTGCCCCTGCATATCTGCTGGTACAAAACTTCTATAATCATATCCACCCATGTTTGGAGCGACACCGTAATTATATTCTACCGAGTCCATACCACCTGGCATGACACCCATACCGTAGTTAACGCCCCCTACAATACCAGGAGCAAACGCCATTAAATCGCCTTGGAATGCGCGTATACCTTCGTCAACTTCACTAACTTCACCAACATCCCCACCTTCTTGCATTCGTTTTATATGGCCGCCTTCTTTAGCGTACATTCCGTAATTAGGACCAAAGTAACTATACTCTCTACTACCATAACCTGCACCTGGATATGTAACAGGATCACTGTAAGGTCTAGCCATTTCGATTTCTTTTCTTTTTCTTTCTTCCTCTTCAATTACTTCTTCTGGGACAGCACTAAATGCTCCGATAGTACCAGCACCTATACCTGAATATACGTCACCCTTATCTATTTCTCCTAGTCCTGGTATGTTAAATTTATCTGTTGGAGCTTGCAGAGCGTCTAAGTCAGCTTGTGCTATACCTCTTTGCGCGTCCAATTCAGCCGCTGTCATGCCAGTCCTTAAATCCTCTGCTAAAGTTGGAAACTGCTCTTTTATTAGAGGGACATTTTCTGTTGAAAAACGTGGTACTGTTTGTTGTGGTACGACCGGACCTGCTTCACTATAGTTAGGAGTAGTTTTTGTAATAAATTGATCAGGTGCTAAAGCATCCAGATATGCCTGTTGTCTAGCTGTTTCTGCTTGTCTTTTCGCATTCATAACATCTTGCTGTGCTTGAGAAGGCCCGAATGCTTTTTGTGCCGCGGTTGCCGCACCGTATGTAGCGCCGGCTGCTATACCTGCATCTAACGCGGTATCACTATCTGTCCCCATTAATCTTTGACTTGCATATTGGGCTAGACCTGTAGCTAATGATTTACCTACACTAGATGATAACGCTTTCCCAAACATTGTACCACCTAAAGCCTTAGAAGAGCCTGCAGCACCTGCAGCGGGTCCTGCCATAGCAGTTATAGCAATAGGTATAGCCACCTTCATAAAGTCTTTAAATTTAAACATTTCAGGTAATCCAGTCTCTGGATTAATAGACACTCCACCTAATGCAGCAATACCCTGAACTTCTTCGGGTGCCATATGCACAAGCATAGAATCGCCATTTCTACCTTTATCTGCGATATCTTGAGCGGCTTCTACCATTCCACCTTCTTGCATTGTTTCCATAGGAACTGTTCTCATAATAGGGCCTCTTCTACGTAACTCTGCTATTCTTCTCATGTTTGTATTAATCATACGCGGATCTCGTGTCATTTCTCTAACAGCCTCTGGTGTATTAAACAGATCTATTTGCCTTTGATTTTCTGCAAGCGCGTCCTGCGCTCCTTTTACAGCAGCGTCCATTTCTGGATTAGGAGGAAGTTTAACATCTTTTTTACTCAATGCGCCTAGTAGTAGCGGTAAAGCTACTGGAGCCGCTTTCTTTGCTGATCTTAAAATTTTTTTAATTTTTTTCGACATATTACGCTACCTTTAGTGTGCCACTATCATTGTAGATTGTACCTGCAGCTAATCCTGACGCTGACGTGGGTAAGTTAGTTAATTTAATCTTTAGCTCCCCCGCTGCATTACCATTAAACTCAATCTCAGTTTCACCAGAGTCGTTTAAATACTGATCTATTATAACATCTTGATTCTTATCTAGCACCTGTAATCTTGCAGTTTGAAAGACGAGAGGAACTTCGTTTTGTGAAAAGAATAATCTTAATACACGATTTAATTCATCGAAGTATCTCCTCTCATATGAATCTGGTGGTATAGGTAATACAGGTACTGCCATTATCGTCTTCCGTCTGTTCTAATATCAATTCGTGGTGTGCCTAGTTGCCATTTTGTGCCTACTAGCGTACTACCATCTATTCTAAGTTTTAACTGCCTACCTCTGATTCTTATATCTATTTGATTAGTATACAACTCTTGGGGAGATAATGCACTAGCTTGCACCGATTTTCCTGTCTCACTAGTATAACTTCCCCCTGTATAATCTCTAGGTGTAAGGGTTAAAGTAACGTCTGGGTTTATAGATTCAGAACCTGTAAATGTTAGGTCAGGTATCATTCTCCAAACAAAACTAAATTGGTCACCATCCCCA
>TARA_R100000353_G_scaffold19309_1_pt1 | contig 12924 bp, 23 predicted proteins | sample TARA_R100000353 | Tara Oceans TARA_R100000353 (sample SAMEA2620663) | marine metagenome | biome: marine biome (ENVO:00000447); feature: surface water layer (ENVO:00002042); material: "saline water (ENVO:00002010), including plankton (ENVO:xxxxxxxx)" | depth 5 m | reverse complement strand
AAAAAAAATGCAGTTAAAATTAAATACAAAAAAAATAGTTAAAGATTTCGGTGGCATGACAAAATGCTGTAAACAGCTTAGAGATAACGGCAATAATGTTACTTTAGGTGCTGTAGATAAGTGGAGAAGAAGAAACGCCATGAATCTACAATCACTACTACATCTTGTGATGATTGCAAAAGATACAAACAAAAGATTTGATTTATTAGATTATATTGAGGAGGATAAAAATGTGTAGTTTTGAACTTGATCCAGAAAGAAAGGCTAGGTTTAGCAATGTTGTTGATATAAAAAGTGGTAAAATACACAAAGAATTTAGCAAAAAAAAATTTAATAAAGAAAAATCTGAAGAAGAGTTAGAGCATATTCAATGGTGTATTGATGTATTTAATCAAAATTTTGATCGCATAGAGTACGATTTTGATCAAGAGCCACTTAGACAAGCATATGTTTTGGCGCATCAAATAAGAAGAGACACTCAATGTGAAGCTGTATACCAAAAATGTATATTGTGTTTAGCTATATATATGAAAGGTTTATGGTCATACAAAGATATGCAAAATGTATCACACATTGCAAAATCTATTAAAGACGAATGATTATTTGGGGAATAGATATCGGTATTAACGGAGCATTAACAATGTTTGATGTTAATGGTGGCCTGTTAGAAATACATGATATGCCTATTGTTGAAACAAACAAAAAGAAACTTGTATCAGCACATTTGCTTACAAATATATTAAAAGAACATTACGGCAAAGTTTATATAGAGAAAGTTGGTGCAAGACCTGGGCAAGGTGTTTCGTCAATGTTTAGCTTTGGTCGATCAGCTGGTGTTGTTGAGGGAGTAGCTGTAGCTTTAGATATGCCTATAAGCATGGTTACGCCACAAACATGGCAGCGAAAAGTGGGAGTGCAGCATGGAAAAGACGCAAGTCGAAGTCGTGCTATGGAAGTGTTCCCAGCGTATTCACAAAAGTTTGCACGAAAATCAGATGATGGCCGTGCAGATTCTGCTTTAATCGCCTACTATGGTTTAACTTATGGAGAAAATGTTGAATTTAGCGACCAACAAAAACCAAAATGGGTTTGAATCACACGACATAAAACATATGTCTCCTAGCAGTATTAACGAATGGCGAGATTCACCAGATACTTTTTTAGCTAAGAAACTAAAAGGCGCAAGATTTCCGTCTAACTTTGCTATGGAGCAAGGCAAAGCAGTAGAACTAGGAACTGATATGGGCGTGTATTCAGATACACCAACAGCAGAATGTATAAAACAAGCATTACAATATTATAAGAAAGCTATCTCTATGATGAGTGGCGCACCAGAGAATTATGAAAAAGTAAAACCAATAATAGAAAAAATGGTTACGAATGCCATCGAGCAAATAAAAACTATTGGTAAACCAAAACAACCAACACTTGGAGAAAAGCAACATAAGTTTGAATTGCCATTTCGATTTGCAGAGGGCGAGTTAGGAAAAATCCCATGCATGGGATATCTGGATTATTGGTTTCCAGATCAAAGTATTATTGTAGATTTAAAAACTACATCTAAAGCACCATCATCATGGAGCATTAGTCATGCTACGCAAGCATCTATTTATAAGAAAGCTATGGAAATAAAAACAAAAAGACCTGTAAAGGTTTTGTTTTTATATGTCCTTACTAGACAAAAAGATCCTTTCGTTTGGCTAGAGTTAGAAGATCCAACAGAATATATAGATTTAGCAAAACAAACTGTAAGACGTTTAGAAGCATTTTTATCCTTAAACAGCGACAGCGATAAACTTTTAGAAGCAGTACCCCATAACCCTACAAGCTTTTATTGGAATAATGCAGATGACATCAGACAAAACATTTTTCCGTAAATCAAAACCAGAAAGACTGAAACGTGGATATGCATATGACAAATTTGATATTGATAAAGATGAAACCGACAAATCACCATACGAGATACTTTGGTACAACGTATTGCTGCAACAATTTAAAGACGCTGAAAAACTGTACTCACCAAAAGCTGAATATAGAAACTCTGCAAAACGTGCCATTAATTGGTTATGGCATAACAAAGATGATTTTGAGGAGGTTTGTATCCTTGCTGGATACGAACCTACCTACACTAAATTATACGTTAGGCGTTGGCTAAAGCGTATATATCCATCACTACTCCGTGGTGGCTGGTTCGTTCCACCAGATATTGGAACGCTAAAAAGGCGAAAAAAAGGAGATTGAAATGCCGTTAGAAACTATAAAAGAGGGTGGAGGAGCAGCGTTTATCCGTTTCTCTGCTGAACTAGACCAATGGTCTAGATCCAGCGTGTCTGGAGATCTTATCGATATAACATGGGATAGTCCTGTTATTATCGATATTGAAAATGTACAACTTGGTTGGCTAAAGTTAGCTGGTGGACGAGATTGGATTGTCTGGCCAAATAATGATCCGAAAAGAGGTGCAGAATTAAAACCAAGTGATGAATACAAACAAGGTTTTAATGTAAAATTTTACAGCACAAAGCTATTTGATGATGAACCTGTAAGGGAATTATCAGCAAATGCTGTTGGCGTATTTACCTTTATTAAAAATCTTTACGATCATTGCGAAAAGGATTTTGGTAAAGGCAAAGTACCAGCTGTAAAAATTACGAAATCAACACCGACAAAAATAGGTAAGGGATCTACAAAGATACCAAACTTTGAAATTGTTAAGTGGATTGACAGACCATCTGAAATAGATGGTGGTATGCCAAAAGATCAAACTATCGTTGAAGAACCTAAAACAGAAGAGTCGAATGTATTCAGCGATGATGAAATCTGATATAGAACCTAAATCCAAGCTTGATTGGGCAAAATGGTGGCATGGACAAGGCTTTAGCGTTGTTCCTGTTCATTATGTCAAAGAGGACGGAAGTTGTTCCTGTTCTCAAGGACATAATTGCCCATCTCCTGGCAAACACCCAGCGCCTAATCGCTGGGTTGTTTTCCAAGAAAGATGTGCAGATGTACATACGCTTGAAATGTGGTTTAATGGCAGATACAAAAATTATAATATTGGCGTTGTTACAGGCAAAGTGTCTGGCAATGTGTTTGCCGTAGATGTCGATACGGCAGAGGGAAAAGAGGGAGCAGATTCATTAATGGATCTGAACATGGCTCACGATGATTTTCCAGAAACATTAGAGCAAATGACAGGTGGTGGTGGACGACATTATTTATTTAAAGCACCAGAAGATAAAAGAATTATTACAGGAAAGAATACACTTGGATCTGGAATAGATACAAGAGGAGAGGGTGGCTTTATTGTAGTCGCTCCAAGTAACCACAAATCTGGCAATGTGTACAAAGTAGCACACTATGCCGATATGCACGAAAGTCCAGAATGGTTAGTTGAGTTGTTAGATACACCTAATTATCAATCTGAATCCTTGCAAAATGGTGAAACAAATATGTTTGGCGATTTTGTTGATGGTCGAGAGGGATACATGGTTAAGCTTATATTAGCTACAATTAGATCATGGTGGGGAATCAAAGGCGTATTGCCTACAGTAGATGATCTTGTCGATGAATGTTGGCCTATATATGAACGTAAAGCTAAAGCAAGAGGTCTTACATTATCACATGATAATCGTGGCATAGAATTATTTAAGCAAAGAGCAGCTTATCAAATCAAAAGAGCAAACAGAAAAGAATTAAAAATATTGCATGGTGTTGAACCAGCATCAGAAAAACACTTGGATAAAGCTCCTCCAAATGGTATTCAAGTGTCTGAAGAGTCGTTGGCCTTGGTCGCTCCTGTGCCAACGGCTTTTCACCTCAATATATCCGATTGGGGAATGGAGCGTTACGAGGGTAAAGCACCAGAACAAGAATGGTTAATAGAAAATATACTTCCTGTAAGAGTGCCAGGACTCATTGCTGCAATTGGTGGTCTTGGTAAATCTTATATATTATTAGACTTGGCGCTAAAGATTGCTGGTGGCGATGAAGTTATGCATACTGAACTTGCGTTTGGTGGTAAGGTTACGCATTACGGCAAAGTTGTTTTCTTTGGTGCAGAAGATAGCGCATCATCAATGCATCGAAGAATAGAAAGTATATCAAACGATTTGCTGAGAGAAAGAGCAAAGGATAATCTTTTTGTTATACCTATGCCAGACGCTGGTGGAACAAATCCTTTTATTACAAATTTTCAAGGACAATACACGGCTACAGAATTTTACAATAATGTACGAAAACAATTACTAGATATGGGAGACGTTGCTCTGGTTGTTATCGATCCATTGCAAGCTTTCGCCCATGCAGATATCAATACAGATCCAGCAGCTGCTCAATTCTGGTGGTCGCTTATGTCGGAGTTATGCGTTGCTATAAATGGTAACGTCCTTGTAAGTCATCATATGCGTAAGGACGGCACATTTTCTATCCGTAAGTCTACACAAGCAAGAGAATCTATTCGTGGCACTACGGCTCTTGTAGACGGAGCAAGATGGGTATACGGATTATGGAATATGCCAGAAAACGATGAAATCGTTATAGCACAAAAAATGGGATTTGAAGCTGGGCAAGGTGTATCTGTTTGTGGAGGTATTGTGAAAGTTAATGATCAAGCTGATATGTCTACACATACCTTTATAAGAGACAAAGGTGGTTTACTGATAGATCGTACAGGAGAAGTTGAATCTATATTAGACGCATCAGCTAAACTAGATAAAACACAAACACTTGCAGTATTTAACGAGATCGAGAAAAGGTGGAACAATGAACAACCTTTTGCGATAGGCAATAACACGCAAAGATCATTCCTTGCGTGGCTTAAATTAGAGTTCGGTATGCCTAGTAAAGCAGCTAAGAACTACCTACAGGCATGGCTGGATCAAGGCTATATACAAGTATCAACATTAGACGGACATAAAAACCTCAAAGGTTTGCGTGTCGTTAAACAACCAGACTAGGAGCGACTATGTTTTATAAAAAAGAAATAACTAAATTAATATACCTACAACAACAGATGGATAAGGATCTGGAAGAAATGCAAGAGGACATAACTTCTCTTGGTATTTTGCTTAATAAAGTCAATGATAAGTTGGAAAAAGCGTTACTTTCGCAAAACCAAAAAAGCGAAAGTAAGGGCATATTTGGCTTAAATAAGCGAAAGTAACCCCTGTTTTAGGGCAAATTCTGCGAAAGTAAAAAATGAAAAAGGCTAAAAATATGCGAAAGTATGCGAAATTGTGCGAAAGTAATGCGAAAGTAAACCCCCCATACCCCCTAGGTGTTACTTTCGCAACACCACCTTTAGGTGGTTTGTTGCTATCAGTAAACCTAAAAGGTGGCTTGTATGACTATTGTTAAAGGTAGTTGGGTTAAACTAAAAAATTCTCCAGGTTTCTTTGATAGTAAGCAAAGAGATAAAGTCATTAATGCAACATTGGACGCTTTGGATACTGTTGCAAGAGAATATGATCAGAAATGGGGAATAGATTCTTTGCCTATTCTGGTTAGTCCAAAAACTGCATCAAGATTTAAACAGGCAAGATTAAATCTGGATAACGCATTGAAATCAGAAGCGAGTATCAATGAAATCGTAGCTAAGTGTGAAGATCTAGAACGTGGCTACAAGATTCTTGAAAAAGAAGCTATCGAAAGAGGATATAAACCAGAAATAGATAAAGTCTGGTATATGATATCAGATAACCAAGAAAAGTTCGCTTTTATTAATGATCACCACAAAGCTATGTATGTCGATGATGGTTACAAGATTTATAACATGAGTGAAGTTATACGGATCATTGAATCTTATGAAGAGAATAATGGATTTGTCAAAGAAGCGAAAAAGACATTTCCGAAATCCGAGATCACGGAAATAACAGAAATTAAAGGAGGAATAGTTGAAGATGAAATCCCATTTTAAAAGCGATATAACGCCACGAGAGGAGTTTTGTCATAAAGTTGCTGACATTGTGGCCAATAAAAGAAACAATGAATATGGCGATCCTATGGAGGTTATCGAAAAGACGGCAAAGATGATGGAGTTGTTCTTAGACGCACCTTGGAGAAAACCCAATCAATTCGTGGCTACAGATGTTGTTGCATTTAACGAAATACAAAAGCTTGTTAGAAGATCTTACAATCCGTTGCACGAAGATTCTTATATCGATAATGGTGGTTACGCATCAATTGGCTATGAATATATAAAAAGATTTGCGTCAAAGATTAAAGAGATGATGAAAAAAAGGAGCAACTAATTCGTTGCTCCAGATGTTGATTATTGTTTGGATTTTTGTAATTGCTGCTTAACTTTATTTTCAACAAGATCGTCAAACCATTCGCTTTCCGTGATGATATCTAATTCATGTTGGACATAATCTTGCAAAGCTTTTGCTACAGGCTTAAAACTGCTTATGATTTCTTTATGACCTGTATCATTTGATATTTCCTCTTCTGTTTGATACTCAATAAATTTAACTTTCATGCGATCATTTTTATCCCTATTGGCCAGATCAAAATGTTCCCACAACTCATCGCATTCATCGCCATAAATGTATCCCCATGTGTTTTTACTCATTTATTACCTCCCAAATTTCATTACATTCTTCTTGCCAAACTGTATGGCTATCTTCTATCCAACCAAGCTGATCTTTTACATACTGCTTTTGACATTGTTCAAGACTCCATATCTCAGTTGACTCTTTTGAAAAAAACAAAACTTCTTGCAGTTCTTTTTTATTCATTTGTTGTGCTTGTCTGTACAACAAACAAGCCAAACTCTTTTTAAGTTGTATTTCAATATCATCATTTTGATTTTGATCATCACGCAAAATTGCAAAACCAGAAAAACAATCTTCTTCTGGTTTTGTTGAATGATCCATATGACTATCATTCTTGTCATAGCAGATTCTCATTCCAATTTTGCTTTCTAATACATTATTAATATCGCCAATCAATTCTTCTAATTCTTGGCTATATTTTTTTGGTATATTCATATAGACATGATCTTTTAAAAAAGTGTCATTCATTTCGTTGCTCCTCAGTTTTTATTAAAATACATTCTTCCAAATCAATTTGATTTAGATCCATAATTCGTTGCTCAACCTGTTGTTTCAATTTTTGAGGTATGAACTCCCATAAGATCTGGTTTTCCTGTTCCAGATCGTTATATGATCTTGTATTATTCATATTGTCGCTCCTATAATTTAAGATCTTGTAAATTAACGCCAAGATGATCAGCTACTAGAATTCTTGTTTCTGTATAGCAATCATCACACAATAAAAGATTAGTAAAACATTGTTTCATATCTTTTACTGATTGTTCTGTTGATCCACATTTGTCGCAAGATTCACTTGGAAAATGTTCTAATTGTTTTTTTGATAGATTTTTAAACTGATGAACATATAAAGAATCATTACAATCTATGTCATATGTTCCATCTTTTAATTTGTAGGTTTTATAAACAACCATCAAACAAATATCTTTGTTTAGCTCACAATCAAAATCTACAAACAAATGATAATCATAAGGTTTACCCTCATGCCATACACAATGCCAAATATCGATCTCACCTTTATTTCTAAAGTATCGAGCTGAAGCAATTGCTTTTTCATATGCTTTATTCATATTTTCGCTCCTGTTAAGTTTAAATTTGGTTTATCAAATAAACCACGCACAACAGGATAAAACCTGTTGTACATGGCGTATTTGCTAATTAACTCTATAAATATAAAATGTTTCATTAGCGTAATTTTCATATGACTCTTGGCCGTCATAACTAGATAAAAAATGACCTCTTCCATCGCAAGCAATCGCATCTTTTACAAAATGGTCTACATCTTTTATTAATCTAAGGATTGGATCATTTGCCGTTTCGCATTGTTCTTGTAAACATTTAAAAACGCTTTCATCTATTCCACTATGACTTCTTAAAAATTCTGGTGTAAATGCCCAGACAGTATCCAAAATATATTCTTTTGCTTTATCGTCTGCTTCATCATCAGTTAAAATAAAATATTCTGAATTGCCATAAGTAAACGGATCTAAACTATCCGTCCATGAAATATCCTCAATATCATTGTCATCAATATCAAGAAATAATTTTAATGCTTGTACTTTATTCTCAATCATTAAAACCCCCTCAATACAATTGTCCAACTATGAAGAATGTCATTCATCTTCTTTTCATCTAAGCTATATGAATTAGCTTCTTTTTTTACAATGTCATTAATATGATCAACTGCATCTTTCCAAGTTTTTTGGTCTAATAAATATTGATCAATAGCTTTAGACATATTTTTTTGTAAATCGTTCATATTTTCGCTCCTGTTATTTTGGTTATGGTTTATCAAATAAACCACGCACAACAGGATAAAACCTGTTGTACATGGTGTATTTGTTATTGGCCTTTTTCCCATTTTTCTATTTGTAGAAGTAAACATGAAGCACATTCATTGCGACCATAAAACACTTCTGGATCATCGCAAATATCAATAGCGTGTTCTCCATTTTCAACACGTTTTACAAATTTGTCATGTGCTTTGCATTCATCTTTTAGCCATTTTTTAATTTTAGCAATTAGTTGATTTGACAAATCATCTGGATTATTTCGCATTAAAACCTCCTGTAAGCTTTGGCGTTAAAAATAAAAGCTAAGGCCATTAAAATTAAACTAAGTGTTCCAAATCCCATTAACATTCCTAAAAATATAAATTCATTTAAAAATATTAATGAAATACAAACACCACCAACAACACCAATAAAGCTTGAAAAGATTGATAGTATTGAACATATGTCAGCTTTTCTATGTAATGAAATACTTTGTTGTCTAATTCTGGATTTCATTTTTACCCCCTGGAATTTTTTTATTTATGAATCTAAGTAAATCACCAGACGCAACAGATATAATCAAATCTTCATTTGTTGTTTGTTTGGTAATCTCTTTGAAAGACTTATTAAATTCATCAAGTACTGAATAAGATCTAGCAACTGATGTTAATAACCATTTTTGTTGGAAAAAATGTTCTTTGTTAATTACATTCATTCCAAATACCTAAATAGTTATTCTGAATATTCTTGTTGAATTGTCTTGCACTTTTATTGTTGGAAGTTGTGCTTCTTCATCTGGATATTTATAAGTAATCGTATGATTATCTAAATTAAATATCTCAAATCCCATTGCGTTTAAATCACTTTCTAAACGATCAAATGAAATTTTTTTAGTTAAAAAAGAATAATACTTATCTTTTATTTTAAGCTTTTCTTTTAACTTCATAGTTTCGCTCCTGTAAGTTAAATTATGTCGATCTTGTCGACCTACAAAAAAGCGTACAGGATTTCTGTATTTATATCAAACAAAAAATACATTAAATTAAATATCTGGGAAAAAATGATATCATAAGGAATTTATGTATGAGCAAAGTAACCAAACAAAACCTTACAGAAAAACAAAATAATTTTGTACATTACTTAGTAGTCGAGGGAAAAAATCCCACAGAATCGGCAAGATTATCTGGTTACGACTATCCAAAACAATCAGCTTATTCACTTACTAGAAATCCGTCTGTAATAGCTATTATTCGGCAAACAAGACAAACGCTTTATCAAACGGACTTGTCCAATATTGCCGTCCAAACATTAAAAGATGTTATGCAAGATCCAGATGCTCCAGCTTCTGCAAGAGTGTCAGCTTCAAGAACTGTATTAGAATTATCTGGTGATCTGGGAAAGAATGCACTAGATCAGCAAAACAATAAGAACTTATCTGAACTAACACCAGATGAACTTGGAAAGCTGATTGATAGTTGGGAAGAACAAAGATCATCTGTAGCAAAAAAGATTAATTAACAACACAAGTAATACAGCAAACAAACAGAAACATTATAGTTTAAATAGTGTAGTACATACCATTATTATTATTTTAGCCGACCTACCCCCTAGGCCACATCTGTGTTCTGCCTGGTATTGTATCATGGCTGTCTATACAAATTTTTTCAAAAATTGAATCTTTCGACTTAACCACTTGAAAGTTGTAGAGTTTGTCGTTAAAATAAATCAACACATTGAGGAATGAAACTACATGGCACAGCCAACGGCATACACTCGACAATATAATTTCAATGATTTTGCAACAACTTCTCCGTCAGATCCGTTGCCAGGCGTACAAGTCGACAATGAACTTAATTCAGTATTAACAAATTTATCTGGCCTAAACACAAACATAGCTAAAATCCAACAGGACGATGGCAAGATAAAAAATCAATCAGTACACAAAAATGCATTTGACGTTGATGCATTAGCTTTAATTGGATTATCTGGCTACACAGTAGGTGGAACATGGTCAGCTGGTCAAACTTATACAGCTGGAACGCTAGTAACATTTAATGCTGCAACATATTTAGCTGTATCAGCACACACATCAAACGTTTCATTTACAACAGATTTAAATGCTGGTCGATGGATATTATTAGCTAATGCTGCTATTAACACTTCTGCTTCAGCTGTAGATAAGTTTGAGGGAAATGGCACACAAAATGTTTTTACATTAAGTTTTTCATATTCATCTGTTAACGACATACAGGTTTTTGTAAACGGAGCATTGCGTAATCCAACAGACGAATACACAGTATCTGGTAATCAATTAACTTTAGCGACACCTCCAAGCGCACCATCAGTATCTGGTAATGAAAATGTTATTGTATGGGGAGCAAACGTAGCGTTAGAGTCAGCTAAGAATAGCGCTTCTACAAGTGCTGCTACAGCGACAACTCAAGCAACGCTTGCACAGAATTATGCTATTAAAGTTGATGGCGCTGTTACAGGATCTGAGTTTTCATCTAAGGCAAACGCAGTAGGTGGAACAGGCGTAACATCACAAACAGGATCAGCAAAAGAATGGGCGATAGGTGGTGGTACATTAAATAATACAAATACAGTAGTGGATAGTGGAAATGAGTATTCTGCAAAAGCTTATGCTGTAGGTTCTATAAACAGATATGCAGATAATGGTGGTGTAGCTTCTGATAAGCATTCAGCTAAAGATTGGGCAACGTATATTAATGGAACAAACACATTAGATGGCACAAACTTTTCAGCGAAGTATTACGCACAACAAGCAGCAAATTCTGTAGAGGGATTTGATGAAAAATATTATGGAAGCTATGCAAATGATACAGCAGCTGAATCAGCGCATACAGCAGCTGGTCGAACAGTAGCAGCTGGGGATCTTTATTTTAATACAACATCAAATAATTTGAGATTTTACAATGGCACAAATTGGGCAGATGTAGCAGCTGTAGACGTATCGACATTTGTTACAGCTGGATTTTCAATAGCAATGAGCGTGGCCTTATAAAGGAGTAATTATGGCACAAGATTTTGAATCAAATAGTGTATCGGCAGTAGGATCAACGCCACAAGACACGCCATCTGGCGCAGATTTTAGTTCAGATAATACGATTATTGGGATTCACATGGCGAACAGATCCCAAAACCAAATTACAGCTTCTGCTTATATTACAAGTAGCGTACAGGAAATTGGCAAAGATTTAAATTTTGTAGTAACTGCTGCTGGTGGGAATTTTGTAATTGATGGTTCGACAAAACCAGCATTAACATTATACAAAGGTTTTACTTATACTTTTGACGTATCAGACAGTTCTAATGCAACTCATGTATTAGCTTTTGCGACACAAGAAGACGCAGCTAATTCATCGCAATATACAACAAATGTTACGTCTACAGGAACGCCAGGACAAGCTGGTGCAAAAGTAACAATTGAGACAACACAATCAACGCCTACAACATTATACTATTATTGTACTGCCCATAGTGGAATGGGCAACTCCATTACATTATCTAATGTTGTTTATCTTATTAAGGACGCTCCTATAGCTTCTGGTGGTGCATTACAGTTGCTTACAGGTGGTGCAAAGATTGTATTGCAAAATGGACATAGAATATTTTTTCAATCAGATACTCCAGCTTCGTTAGATGTATGGGTATCGAGGGTAGATGCGATTAGTACATGACGTATATAGGAAACAAATCAAGCGCAAACTTTACAAGTTTAGAAAAGCAAGACTTAACTGGTGCAAGTGGCACAAGTCTTACACTTACTCATGCAGTAGCAAATGCTTTTGATATAGCTTTGTATATTAATAATGTAAGACAAGAGCCAAATGAAGCTTATACAACAAATGGAACTACTGTTAATTTAACAGGTACTGTAACTTCTTCAGATGACATTTATGTTTTGTATTTAGCAAAAGCAGTACAAACAACTGTGCCACCAGATGGTAGTGTTGGTACTGCAAAGATAGCTGATACTGCTGTAACAAATGCTAAAATAGCCAATAGTACAATAGATTTAGCGTCTAAAGTTACTGGAGTATTACCATCTGCAAATGGTGGTAGTTTTGCAACTGCGTCTTTTAAAGCTGTTAACGACAATGCTACTAAGGGCATTGGTGGTAATCCAATAATTTATCCAGATGTAACAACAGCAGCATGGGGAGCGCATAATGTTGGTAATCATTATAATACAAGTACTGGTAAATTTATAATACCAGTTACTGGTGTTTATTTTTTTCTTCATTCAGCAATATTTTCTAGTATGGGTGGTGCTGACGTACAAAAGATACAGTTGCATAGGACAGATGATGATGGCAGTAGTAATGCTTCAATTTTAATTACTGGAGAAAGATGGAGGTATCAATCAAATTATACTGGTTATGATGGTTATATTTTAGGTCAAGCACAAACAAACGGATACTTTACTGCTGGACAAGCAATATATGCTTCGGGAACAAGAAGTGGAAGTACACCAGTTATCCCAGCAAACAATCAAGAATACAATTTCTTTTGTGGATTTAGAATAGGTTAAGATATGGCATTAAGTAAGATACAAGCAGAATCAATAAACTTAGCAG
>TARA_R100000353_G_C6511938_1_pt1 | contig 12963 bp, 9 predicted proteins | sample TARA_R100000353 | Tara Oceans TARA_R100000353 (sample SAMEA2620663) | marine metagenome | biome: marine biome (ENVO:00000447); feature: surface water layer (ENVO:00002042); material: "saline water (ENVO:00002010), including plankton (ENVO:xxxxxxxx)" | depth 5 m | reverse complement strand
CGGGGATGGCAATTCCATTTAAAGTTGCCCAAACGGTAAACAGCCTAAATAAATTGGGCCTGTCAAAAGGTTCGCGAACTTCGGCTATTTCGGCATATAATCTTTTCCATCGTACAATGTCGTAGGTAGTTTCGGCAATAAAGGCTCTATCGCGCGAACCCCAGCGTTTATCGCGTTTTAATGTGTTTTTAAGGACCTTATCGGCTTGTTTATTCTCGTTAAAAATTAATTGAAGAGAATCTATGGTGGCAAACACCAAATTTCTGTGTAGTCTCATTTGTAAATTCTATTATCGCCACTTTTTTCACCTATTAAAATTATTTGGAGATGAAAATGTGACTTTTTAACCTTCCAAAGTAAATTATTGGAATTTGCAAAGATATCTTTTTAAAATTAGAAAATTTAGAATGTACTGTAAAAGAACAACAACCAACAGTTAATTTATAAAAGTACGACCTACGGGTTGCTGTGTTTTGTGTTACAACGGAAACCGAAATATTCTACGCCAAACTTTAAACTAATTGTTACTTTTGCCAAAAACTAAAAAGATGCGTTTTATACTACTTTTTATTGCAATATGCTGTGTTGTTGGGTGTAATAATAATGCCGAAATAGAATTTAATTCGGTTGAAATAACCCCTGTATTTATTGATACTTTAAGTATTCGCGCCATTGAGCCTTTAGACGAAAACAGAGTTTGGTTTGCTGCCAACCACGGGAAAGTTGGGTTGATAGATGGTACTACGCCTAAGCTCGCGGTAATAAAATATAGCGATACTTTATTGCATTTTCGCTCCATCGCCAAAACCGAAGAAGCTGTTTTTGTATTGAGTATTGCCAACCCGGCAGTGTTGTATAAAATTGGTTTTAACGGAAAAGAGGCAACTAATATTGAAGAGGTATATACCGAAAGGGGCGAGAAAGTTTTTTATGATTCCATGAAGTTTTGGAACAATAATGAAGGAATAGCCATTGGCGATCCTGTAGCAGATTGTATGTCGGTTATTATTACACGCGACGGCGGAAATACGTGGCGGAAACTACCGTGTAGCGAACTGCCAAAAGTGAGTGCCGGAGAAGCCGCGTTTGCAGCCAGTAATAGCAACATAGCAGTTTATGGCGATAATGCTTGGGTTGCCACGGGCGGTAAAAAATCGCGGGTGTTACACACGGCCGATAAGGGTAAAACGTGGGAAGTATTTGAAACTCCAATTGTAGAAGGAAAGGCGATGACGGGTATTTATAGCATTGACTTTTTAGACGAAAAGAACGGTATTATTTTCGGTGGAAACTGGGAAGACAAAGCTTTTAACGAGGGCAATAAAGCCATAACCACCAACGGCGGTAAAAAGTGGAAACTTATTGCCAATGGCGAAGCGCCCGGGTACCGATCATCGGTTAAATATGTACCCAACACACAAGGGCAGGGGATAGTGGCTGTAGGCTCACCCGGAATTTCGTTTAGCGGAAATGGCGGAAAAACCTGGAAACAACTCTCCAACGAAGGCTTTTTTGCAATAGAATTTGTAAACGACAGCCTAGCCTTTGCTTCGGGAACTAATAAAATTTCAAAATTGGTTTTTAGGAGGTAGGGGGGAGTATATGAGAAGTAGCGGATTTTTAGACACTTACTTTCGTTTTAGCGCTAAAACCGCTTTTATTTTTATACATTACTAGCATTAGTTATTTCTTGTACTTCTCTAAAAGTTTGTCCTTTTGCATTAACCCACTCTGTAAATCCGTTGGAGTTTCTTCCTAAAATCATGTTTGAAGCAGCACTTGGACTACTAAAAACAGTATCCTCTGCAAATATTAACTTATCTTTAAATTCAATCATTATCTCGGTCTCAACGAGTTTTCTTCTCATATTAACGTAAGTTTCAGTACACGAGTCAGATAATTTCTTTTTGGCTTCGCTACCTTTAATAACAATATAGCCTTGGTCAGTTTCTTGCATTGAAGCCTTAAAAGTCTTTGTTTTTATAAAGTATGTTTCGTGAATTGAGCTTGTGTTTTCAAATTCGTTTTCAGATGTTTGTTTAACCGTTGATGAAATAAGAAACTTAAAACCCATTACAGGAAGAATCAACTTTATTTGCTCAAGGAAGTATTCCATATCGGAAATATCTGCTTCGTGTAGTGTCGGTAAGCTCGGAGAGTTACCATTGTCAATTTGAGCAGTTTTTGCTTCAATAGCTAGTTGAACTAAACGAGATTCTAAATATCTTATTTGGGTCTTTGTTAATAGTTCATCTTTACTAACAAAGAAAATTAATTCCTTAAAATCCTTATTTGGATCACTTAAATGTTGCTTTAATCTAACTTTTATGTTTTCGGCTTCTCCTATATAGACTTTTTCGTCAAAAGCATCATCAGTTGGGTCGCCTTTTAAGCAATAAATCCCGGGATTGTCAAATTCGCTTCTGTTCATTATCTTATTGACAGAAGCTCTTGGACTATAAACTGCTTTCCCAACCCAATTTCCAATTTCGCTCAATCGTGGACCATAAGCTGTTCCGTCAATCATATAAACTGTCAATTTTTTTCCCATTTACGAATATTTGTTTTTAATTAAAGTTAACGCTATTAGCCTATATTATTATAATACACTTTAAATCCTTAAAAAGAATTTTACATCTTAATTTGCTTATTTACTGTTTTTTTAGGTTCTATTTTAGAATGTTTATTAATAGCGTTTCTAAAATGGTTCTCTTTTTACTTTAGCATTTCCGCCGTTTAATTTTACGAGATGTACAATTGCTTTTTCCATTCTTTTATGGTAGTCGTCCTCTTTAATTTCGGCGCTAAAAGGTATTTTAAAGGCTGTTTCAGTAGATTTAGTAAAGCCGGTATCGTTGGCTTCTTTATAAAATAACTTTCCGTCATCCATTCGAATACACAAAGAAATCCATCCTTCTTTATCTTTGTTGCTAAACCTTTCTTTTTTAAATTCAATCTCTTTTATGTCTTTTATTTTAACTTTAAAAAACGCGTTTAAATATTCGTAATAGAGATAGTTGTCTTCAAAATATAAGTCCATTGTATTACTCAATGAATTTACTCTTTCAAATTCGTTGTACTTCGCTTCAATCCATTCTTCAGTAATTTTTTTAGTCTGACTAAAAATAGATGCTGTACATAGTAGAAATAAAATTGTGAATGTTTTTTTCATCGTTTAAATTATTACCAATGCCATATATAGCTATTGGCGATAGCTATGATACGTGCATTAAAATGTTATACTTAATTTAAAACGGGGAGAGAGTTTAAAGATATAGATTTTACTGAAATAATAAAACTTAAAAAGGACTCGAGTGTCTTTTTGTTTTTTCTACTTTAAAGGGTGCTTATTAATTCTATTCGCAATGTTTTATAAAAATAAAGCCGCCCAAGGCGGCTTATATAAAATCGGATTTTTAAACTTATGAGGTTGTGCTAGCGGTACTTGACTTAGTTTTAATCTCCTTTAATTGGTAAATTAGATCGATAAAAAAAGTCTCATTATTGGTTTGAAAAGTAATTTTATCATAAAGATTGGATTCATCAATAAAATTAATTGTAATTGAGTAAGAAAGACCTAAAAATGACGAAGACGAAAATTTAAAATTTTCTATCGATTTTGCATTAGTAGTAAATATTTTCGGTTGGGCTTTCAAAAAATTCTCTTGATATTGAATGCTTATTGTTTCATTTTCAATCACAGGTTTTTGAATATAATTGTCATTTTTAGAAAATGTGAATAGAGAAATTATTATAAATAAAACTAATGCCCAAATTATTTTAAAACTCCAATCATTTGGACCAGTTGCAACTTGCAAAATAGCCCACGTTAATGTAAAAATAATTGGAAACAAGAGTTTCTCTTTTAAAATGTATTGCGTCATTTTTTTCATAATTGGTTGAAAGGGTTTAGGGTGTGTATAGAAGCTCTTTTTAAACACCAGCTTTTCGATTAATTAAAGACTTTTTTATATTTACCTACTTTCGATTAAGCAATTAAACCACTATTTTTTATATACGATGTCAGTTGCCAGTGTTTTTAAAGACTCTAAGTAATCTTTTAATCATAGATTTATATTGATCTGGCGATTTATTATGGTGTACTCCCAGATGACCATCAAAATCTCCTCGAATCTTATTTAGAATTGAAGTTTTTCGCGTTATAATAACTGAACCTCTTAAATATCTTTGGACTCTTTTATTTAATATTGTATCCATTTCTGAGTATTCATCATTTTTCTCTATATAAAGAGTCTCTCTTACATTATTTTCTTGGTTCTCCTTAATTGCTTTTAATTCCGCCAACTCAAGATAGAAATAACTAAAGTCCAAGTTGCCCAATGATTCAAAAGTTAGTTTTTTAGGTCTAACTATATAATAATCATTAATAATTAAACAATTCTCCTCTTGAGCTAATTTAATATCGGTAATATCTATTCCTCCGTGTTCGGGTAAAAAAGCATAATTTAACTGATCGTATTCTTTTGATATTAGTTTGAGAATATTGTTAACTTCCTTTAAATTCGTCCACGAAGAGCTTTCAGGAATTGAAACAGGAAAAATTCTCGTCAGACAATGTTCCCATTCGTAATTATTTCTTTTTGCAAAAACGGAACTAGTATTATACCAAGTGGTTAGCCTAGACGCGAAGTCGTACGCGTCAGGTCGATTATTTGGATCATTATCTGTTGCATCAATAAATAAAGATTCTAAAAGAACAAGTGATTCATATCTCCATTCACCAAATGATCCATAATGATTATTAATTTTTAAATCGACAAAATTATCAATGGAAATAGAGCTTTTTAAAACATATTGACCTTCGAAACCAAGTTTTTCTTTTGTTATTAGAATCCATAATGTTTTTGCAAACGAATAGACATCTGCTTTTTTGAATTGGGCTGTGGAAGAAATTCGCTTCATCTCCGGGGCAATTGTCCAAACCGCACCAATTCTTTCTTTTAAATTAGATACTTTTTTCTTTTTAGGAAAATGAGCAAGTCCGAAATCGGAAAAAACAGGTAGGCTATCTACAATTAATATATTATCAGGCTTAATGTCTCTATGAGTAATATCTAATTCGTGAAGCTGAACAAGGGTTTCGGCAAGCTTTAATACGATACTATAAAATTGAGTGTAAGTTTTGGACCAAAGATATTCCTCCAGTGTTTTCGCCAGAGGCATAACATAATAAGGACGATTTTTTTCAGAAATATTATCGGGTAGATTATATTTAAAAACTTTTATTACACCTGGTGAATCTCCCAATTGTTTTAAAATCTTGACTTCATCTTTAAATCTCTGATAGGCTTTGTTGTTTTTGGCTCGAGTTAGTACTTTTACTGCATAAGTTTTACCTTCTGCATCTTCAATTCTGTAGACCTTACCATTCCCTCCTTTTCCAATTAATTTCTTATTTTTCCAATTCAGTTTCATACAAATCTAAAGTTTCTCAAACATTGCAGCAACGGTCTCGGCTATGCGTAGTGCGGGATTTCAAGGCACTTCACTTTCCGTTTAGCAGTTAGTTTATTTAATGTAATTACTTTCATATCAGCACTTCCGCCCGCATTACGTATAGCCAATGTTGGCATTTCGTTGTTTTTTTTAAAGTGTCCTTAAAATATACTCTGCTCTGTCCTTTTGATATGGAACTGGAACCTTGTAATATCTATCATTGTCAGGATACAAAACAACCAAGAACATATTCGATATTTTCAGGTTGTAATTTTTTTCTAAAATGTATCTGTACAAACTTTGCTGAAGGCAGTATCTATTGAAACTGGTGTCGTCAATATCTCTTAGTTGACCAACGCCCTTATTGCCCCAAGTATCAATTGTTATTGGCTCACCACTATACGTATCAACAACCTTTTTACTTCTTTTCCAATCATAAATATCATAGCCCAAGCCATTCTTTGAAATTAGGTCAATAGTGCCTGCGATATGGTGTTCGTCATCAAAAACTCGCCATTCACTTCTGTATGGTTTTATTTCTTGGTGGTCGGAAACGAATTGTTCAAATAAATGAAACTCTTCGGTTCTTTGATAACTTTCACCTAAATAGTATTTCTCGATTTGTTCGTGTAGAAAAGTTCCTTTATTGGCAGCTTCCATTCCACGAGCATTCCAAGTTTCAACTATTTCGTCTACAGGTAATCCATAAAGAGGATTACTGGGCCTTAAAGATGATGCCTTTCCATACGAATCAAATTCAGGAAAAAACTTTGAGATTATAGTACTGGCAGACGGTGCTGGGGTTTTATCAATGGTGTAAATGTGAGGTTCAGGATAAAACTCTATTCTTTTGTCTCTCGGATGTGCGTTAACCCGATTGAATCCAACAGATGTTGTTTTGTCTACAATTCCAATTGAAGTTGGTTTGACTAATTTCTCTTCATTCTGTTCTTGTTCATTAAAATCACGTTCAATTGTCTCCTGTCTTTCTTCAATAGCTCGAAATTCGTGATTTAAATATTCTTCTCGGTATTTGGCTTTTTCCCATTTCTGAGCCTGCACAACATCCCAAAGCTTTTCATCTTTGGTTGGCTGAAGTCTTGCTAGTGATTCAGGAATGCTATAGGTTGAGGAAACTGCCTTTATTACGTCTGAAATAAATCTTAAGCATTGCTTTTCATACATATGTACCTGATATTCTGAAAACCTAATAACAATCCAACCCCTATCTACAAAATAGATGTCCCGCATAGTATCATCACCTTTGCAATGGGTTGGTTGTCTCGTTATTCCTGCGTATGGTTCATCAATTTCAATATCTATACGCAGACAATCATTTTTCTTACCAATAATTGCAATATCTGGCTCAAAAGGTCTTGTGTCTTTTCCTGTATTAATTCTAAGTTCTCCTGAAATGATAAAATGATTACCAAAAACTGCTTCAATTGCTCTTTGAAATACTTCTTCTTTAAATCCCCTTCGTTTTGTAGTTCCAACACGATAAGATCTTACGACAGTATTTTTTTTGGGGTATCTGAAAATTGGATATACGTCCGTCTGCTCTGATTTAGAAGATGTATAATTAACTTTCAGAATTTCATTTTTTGACTTCTCAGTCTCGGCTTTTGCTTGCGGTAAATCTTCTTTTGGTTTAGGCTTTGGTCTTGAAACTTCAATTTTAGGTTTCGGAATTGGTTTTTGTATTACGGGAGGCTCATAGGTAGCCGTGGGTTCTTTAACTTCTGTTGGCGGTATTATATTTTTTGAAGTCGAATCGTAATCTTTTCGAATTGTTTTAGGTGCTTTATCTAAACTTGATTTTGATTTTTTTGGCTTAACAGTTAAAGTTTGGCTTGTCTTTGGTGAATCAGTTTTTAAGGTAGGTTTAGTGGTACTATTCTTTGGATTATCACTTTTTCTTCTCTTTCTGAGGAATGTAAATATCAAACCTAATCCGACCAATGTCAATGTAATTCCTGTCCAAAATCTCAACGGATGCAGGTTCTTATATTCAACTATTATTTGGTAGATTTCTTCCATTTTGGTCGTTTTTTACAATGAATGCCAACACGTAATACAACAACAAAAAATGCCGTTTTACCGTATTGTAAAATGTAAATCTTATTTAAACTTTTAGCGGGGAGAGTGTTTAAAGATATATTATTTTATGAAAAAATAAAATTTATTGTAGTTGCGCTACCGTATCTTTTGGTTTGGGAGTAATAAATTGTATTATAATCGCAATGGTCATAACCAATACACAACCTACCAAATTAAGCCATAAATAGGGCATAAGGTCTATATACCAAATATAAATTATTATAAGCTGTGTTATTAAAGCGGCTATAAAAACGGCTTTACTACGTACAAACTTTATAAAAAAGGCGAGTAGGAATATCCCTAAAACATTTCCGTAGAAAATAGATCCAATAATATTTACAAGCTGAATTAAATTATCAAACAAATGGGCTGTACAGGCTACCAAAATAGCCAAAATACCCCACAACAAAGTAAAGCCTCTCGAGGCTGCTACATAGTGTTTTTCGCGTTTGCCGGGAACATTGCGTTTGTAAAGGTCTATGGTGGTTGTACTGCCCAAAGCGTTGAGCTCTGAAGCGGTAGAAGACATAGCCGCACTTAAAATTACGGCAAGCAATAACCCAATTAATCCGCGTGGTAAATTGGTGAGGATAAAATGTATAAAAACATAGTCTTTATCGTTGGTTTCGGCATTGGGGTTTGCCTTTTTTATCACCGCTACCGATTGGGCTCTTAATTGTTCTTCCGAAGTATTTAATTGCTTTATTTCTTTGGCGTATTGCTGCTTTTCTAAAGCTGAAGTCGCTTTTGAATAACTAATTTGAGCGTTCGCCAATTGCCGGTCTATCGCTTCTTTTTGCGTTTCTAATGCCTTGTATTCCCCGGCGTATTCCGAAGCTTTTACATCGTTTACTGCAGCCGGATTAAAATGAAGAGGCGAGCTGTTAAACTGATAAAAAACAAAAACCATAATTCCTACCAGTAAAATAAAAAACTGCATAGGTACTTTTAGCAGGCCGTTCATAATTAACCCCATCTGGCTCTGCTTTACACTGCGCCCCGATAAATAGCGTTGCACTTGGCTTTGGTCTGTACCAAAGTAGGAAAGGGCCAAAAACGAACCGCCAATAATGCCGCTCCAAAACGTATAACGATTATCAAAATCGAATGAAAAATCGAGGATGTCCATTTTACCATTTGCACCTGCAATTTCGAGAGCTTTAGTAAAAGTAATGTCGAGGGGGAGGTAGTTTAAAATTAAAAGAAACGCTATAAACATCCCAAAGAAAATTACCGCCATTTGTTGCTTTTGGGTAACGCTTACCGCCTTGGTGCCGCCGCTTACAGTGTAAATAATTACCAGCACCCCAATAATAATATTTAGGTAAATTAAATTCCAACCCAAAACAGCCGAAAGGATAATAGAAGGTGCAAAAATCGTAATTCCGCAGGCCAAGCCGCGTTGTATTAAAAACAGTATAGCCGTAAGGGTTCTCGTTTTTTTATCGAATCTACTCTCTAAATATTCGTAAGCCGTATAAACATTCAGTTTGTGGTATATTGGAATAAAAACCAAACAAATAATTACCATGGCAATGGGCAGTCCAAAGTAAAATTGTACAAAGCCCATCCCGTCGTGAAATGCCTGTCCTGGCGTTGAAAGAAAGGTAATGGCACTGGCTTGAGTTGCCATAACACTTAACCCAATTGTCCACCAATGCGCAGAGCTACCGCCTTTTAAATAATCGCCCACATCTTTTTGTTGCCTCGATTTCCAAGTGCCGTAAAGCACTATAAAAAGAAGGGTTCCAATTAAAACTATCCAATCAATCTGTTGCATTTAGGCGAAATTTTGCATTAGTAGATAAAACAGATAGATATAAACAGCATTCATTAGCAACACCAAGGTGTAGCTCCATTTCCAAGTATATTTTTGTTTTTTTTCGGCCACGATTTTTAATTTTATTTTCCTATCGATAACATATTTGCAAACAGTCTATAAGCACCCGATACGCCCGCCGGTAGTTGACGAAAAAAGCTTAAACCGGTGTAAATATAGTGTCCTTCGCCGTATTTGGCTACCAGTAATGAACCCTTTGTTTGCGGTTCGCCTTTGTCGTTCATTCCTAAAACTGGGGTAAATTCATCTGCCCATTCGTTTGGAAAATACAAGCCGCGTTCTTGCACCCAACCGTTAAAATCGGCTTGGGTAATTTTGTTTGGTGTGTTTAAAACAGCGTGATTTGGCGCGAGCATTGTAACAGCCGAAGACTCATCGGTAACACGGTCGCGCGATAGTTTTAAATTATAGGGCGCAATATTTTCTGAAACCAGGCCGCGACTGGTGTTGTATTGCGCAATTATCGTCCCCCCATTTTCCACATATTTATTTAAAATAGGTTGTACAAAAGCAAGACTTTCAACAGTGTTATACGCTCTAATTCCCATAACTACGGCATCAAATTGTTGTAGGTTTTTAGCCGAAATATTCTCGGGGGTTAGGGTTGTAACTTCGTAACCAATTTGTTTTAAACTCTCAGGAATAGCATCGCCAGCCCCGATAATATACCCAATATTTTTCCCTTTTTTCGCAATTTCAATTTTTGCAACCTTAGCTTCCGAAGGTAACAATACACTTTGATACGGAATATGGTTGTAATCAATTATTGCCAGCTCTTTGTTAAACGTTTTGCCGCCAGCCGTTACCAAAGTTTTTAGATACCCTTCGCTTTGCCCTTTTGGCGGGGTAACCGTAAATTGAAAGGTTTTACTTTCGCCATTTCTACTAAGCTCAAATGCTTGTTGCGCAGGTTCTATTTTCCAACCTTTGGGGTGTTGCAAACTTACTTTTCCCGAAATATTATCCTTTCCAGCACGAACAGTTACCGAAACGTTTTTAGCTTCATTGGTTGAAAAAATAATAACTTTTTCGGGGATTGAAGCCGTAACTTCGGGAAGTATTTGCAGCGGACGATAAACTTCGCCTTTTACGGGATCGTTAAATTTATAAATGATGTTTTTTGTAAACGGAATGGTAATATTTCCAAACTGTAAATTGAACGTTACTTGTGCCAAAGCTGGCGTTTCTGGCAGTCCCACCAACGGCTCGGGTGCGGCGTACATCCCTAAACTACCTTTTTCGTTTAACCAATATGGCGAAGAATACAAAGGTGTTTCGGCTTTTGCCTGAAACGTTACTTCAAGGTTTTTCTTTTCGTTATAGTTCAGTTTTTCGGAAGAATTCCACAGCGTTTTTCCTTCAGAATTTTTCACTTCGTTTAAAACAATGTTTTCAGTATTTCCACGGTTTACGGCTTCAATATTTACCTTAAAACTATCGTTTGGGTTTATTGAATTTGCTTCGGAAACAGCTTCCAAAAATATACCGCCACAATCTAAAATTAGTTGCTTTAATTGCTCTAGTTTAATATTTCGCCAGTGACTGTCTTTTAATTTTGCAATTAGCGGATACGCTTGTAGCAATTGCGGCAAAACGGCCGAAGGGTTTTTAAAGTCGAAATTTTCTTCTAACCGATTTAATATGTTGCCAATTTCAGCGCCACCTTCAAGGCGAGACCAACTAGTGTTAATGCCTTCAAATAAATTATTATCTAAAGGTTTGCTTCCTTTTAAAAGCTCTAAATATTCGGTTTCGGTGCCACGCGAGCCGGTACTGCCAAAACCTTGCGATTTGTGCATACTTCTGCTTAAAGAGGCAATTTCGCCATTGGATAATCCAAGCGCCGGAAAGTAGTCTCCTGTTTCAACCGAAACGTGATTGGTTTTATCGGCTTGATCAAACTTTTCTTTGCTTCCGTAAAACCACCACGAGGTATTAAAAAACAATCGCTGTGGTTCCCAAACGCCAAACTCCTCTGCCGAATTTGGGAATTTAGCCGGGTTGTTTACCATGTCAAAAGCTTCAACACTTAGCATAGCCGAAGCCGTGTGATGCCCGTGAGTACTACCCGGACTGCGATGATCGAAGCGGTTTATAATTACATCGGGCTTAAATTTTCTAATGGTCATAACCACATCGCGCAAAACTTCGTCTTTGTTCCAAAAGTCAAAAGTTTCACTGGGGTTTTTACTGTATCCAAAGTCGTTTGCACGAGTAAAAAACTGTTTTCCGCCATCAATTTTTCGAGCTTCGAGTAATTCTTGGGTTCTAATTACGCCCAAAAGTTCGCGTAATTCGGACCCAATTAGGTTTTGTCCGCCATCGCCTCGGGTAATGGACAAATAAGCTGTATTTGCGTGAACATCGTTAACAAGGTATGAAATAAGCCGCGTGTTTTCATCGTCGGGGTGTGCCGCGATATACAGTGCCGAACCTACAAAGTTTAGTTTTTGAAGGTCGTGAAAAATCTCGGAAGCGGTAGGTTTTTTAGGAGATTGTGCGGTTGAAAGTAGGGCGGTAAAAAGGCATAAAAAGCTAAGAAAGAAATTTCTGTACATACGTTAAAAACCTAATAATTAATCAAAACTTTCCAAAGATACTTAATTGTAAAAATTAATCGTACGGAAGCCGTTCCTTATTTTTGTCAATTTCGGGTTGTTGCTCGTAGAAATTTTCAACCTTAATTATGCTAACCCCTTTTTGCAGCATCATGCTGTTGGGATAGGTTACAGTTTCGTTTTCTTTGGTGTGTAAAATAATGTGGAATGTTTTAATATCTTCAATAATTCCTTCCAACGGCGCCTCTTTATCGTGAATCTTTACATAATCGCCAATTTTATAGGGAAAAGTAAAAAACATAATTACGCCGCTCGTTATATTGCTTAAAATAGACCATTGTGCAAAAAAGGCAATCCCAATGACCGCAAATACAGAGGACATAACCAGCCCTAAGTTTTCAAAATCTAACCCCCAAATTATAATTAACCCTAAAACAATTAAGAAGAAAACTGCAAAATTTACGTGTTTAATAATTAGACCCGTGCGATGCTCCAATCGTTCAATTTTTGAGGCAAAGTTTTTTACAGCTTTTTTTAATACAAAACGCAGCAACAATGAAACAATTATTAGTACGGTAGATTCTAAAAGCTCTGGGTAAATATCTTTTAAATTAATCATTTGTGGTATTCTTAGTTTAAATTTAAAGTATCGCGTAACACCGCATGAATATTACTGTTTTTACTCCAGTATTGACTCCTTATTCGCTTTAATTTTGTGGCGGTGGTTTTTAATTGTAACGCATTGTTAGCACTATTTGCATTTACTTCTTCCCACTTTTCAATTTCGTATGGAAACGTACTGTTAAAATACAAGATAAGTTGCCGTTGCAGGGCGGGATAATTAATGGTATACGTTGTAGTTGAATCGCCTTGTTTTAGGCTGGCAAAAGCGTTATAAGCCTTTATTTCTTGGTGCTTGAGACGTAAATATTCAAACGATGGAATAAGTTGAATATCGCCGGTGGGGAGTTCTTCAGGATTTAAACGAATTAAATTCCAAAGTTCGTT
>TARA_R100000353_G_scaffold79260_1_pt1 | contig 13076 bp, 7 predicted proteins | sample TARA_R100000353 | Tara Oceans TARA_R100000353 (sample SAMEA2620663) | marine metagenome | biome: marine biome (ENVO:00000447); feature: surface water layer (ENVO:00002042); material: "saline water (ENVO:00002010), including plankton (ENVO:xxxxxxxx)" | depth 5 m | reverse complement strand
TGGTCATCACAAGGTGATAATCAAGGAGTATCCGAAAACACCATTAATCTTTGGAAACATCTTGCAGATAAAAAGAACTGGAGGATAGTCCAACTACCTAATGGATACTTTCAAACCGAATACCAAGACATCGAAAAAGATACTTGGTATGATGTTACAAGACGTGAAACTATGGAGAGTGCCGAAGCTGCTATTGATGGTAGCATCGAGCATTACGAAAAAAGGCTAGACTTTTTAAAAGGGCCTAAAGTAGTAAAAACGTTTAAATAATCATAAACACTAAAATTAAATTTAATGGAATATAATAATCCGACTGAGATCGTAAAGGATCTTAATTTTGGTGACATCGCCAAAAATCAAATTGTAGCTGGAGTAGATAAATTAGCTTCAGCGGTAAAATCTACCCTTGGCGCGTCAGGTAAATGTGTTATTTACGAAGACGCTAGGGGTAAACCGGTGATTACAAAAGACGGGGTAACGGTAGCGGAATCCGTTGTCTTATATGATCCGGTTGAAAACATAGGTGCTACACTAATTAAAGAGGCATCTAAAAATACAGTGAAAGAAGCAGGTGACGGTACTACTACAGCTATCGTGCTTGCTCAATCACTATTAAACAACATAAATAATGATAAAGCTGTTAAAGAAAATAATTGTTCTATTAGAGAAGTTAAAGAAGGCGTTAAAACAGGGTTGGTCAAAGTTAATAAATATCTTGATAAGTCCAGTATTGAAGTTAAAGGCGATCTTCTTAAACACGTCAGCTCAATATCTTGCAATAACGATACAGAGCTTGGAAAAATTATATCAGAAGCTTACGAAAAAGTAGGTACTAACGGTGTTGTTTTAATGGAAGAAAGCAATACAGAAGAAACTTACATGGATATTGTTGACGGTGTGCAAATTGATTGTGGTTTAACATCACCTCATTTTGTTACAGATAAAGAAAAACAACGATGTGAGTTAGATAATCCGTTAGTTTTAATAGTCTCATCAGAAATACCTAATGTAAGACGTATACAAAACATCTTAGAACACATAATTAAAAACAAAAGATCGTTATTAATTATGGCTCCTGTAGCTCAGCAGTTAAAAACTGCACTATTAATGAATAAAGTTAAGGGAAATATAAATGTTAATATAGTCGACTTGCCAGGATTTGGCAATACTAAGCAAGATACTATAGAAGATCTTGCAATTATAACAGGAGCAAAGGTAATAAACGAAGAATTAGGCGATGATTTAGAATTAATCAAGCCTGATTGTTTAGGAGAAGTAGTAAAATCTGTTACTGATGACAAAAATACAGTGTTAACTGTTAATATGTCTAAAAATGTGGTTGAAGAACGTATTAATTCTGTAAGAAAACTAATACAAGAAGAGAAAAACGGATTTTTAAAAGAAAAACTACAGCAAAGACTTGCAATTTTAAGTGGATCAGTTGGTATTGTGTTTGTAGGTGCTAACTCTGCGGTTGAATTAAAGGAAAAAAAGGACAGAGTTGATGATGCGATCTACGCAACTAAGGCAGCTTTGCAAGAAGGTATAGTTTCTGGCGGCGGTATTGCGCTTTTAAACGCAGCAAACACGCTAAAGCCAGACAATATTGGCGAGAAAATTTTATTTGAAGCTATAAAATCGCCATTTAAAACAATATTAGCCAATGCAGGTATAGAAAATTACAAAATACCTACAAAAATTGGCTACGGTTACAACGTAATTACGGGTAAAGTAGTAGATATGGTAGAAACAGGTATCATTGACCCGGTTTTAGTTACAAAAACGGCGTTAAAAAACGCCATTAGCGTTGTAAATACAATAGTTTCTGCAGATTGTGTAATATCTAACATGAGGTTGATTGATGAGAGCGATAAATAATTACCTAGTTGTAGAAAAAAAGAAAGGTGAACCCCAAAAAGTTGCTGGGTTAATAGTAAATGAAGCAACCGATGTAGATAATAGATACATTAAAGCAACAATAATAACAAAAGGTAACTTAGTAGAGGGCGTTGAAACAGGTGATGTTGTGTATTATGATAAACATGCGGGACATGGTATACAATGGGACGATAAACTTTACCACGTTATAAGGGTTCATGATATTGTTTTAGTCGAATGAGACTAAGTGCTTCAGATATACGCGAAGTAAAACTACTTAAGTATTATAGGCTCATTAGAAAATGGGCCTGTAAAACTTATAATTTAAAAGATGCAGACTTAGAGCTGCTTATTTATTTAGACTGTAAAAATAGATTTACGCGTAATGAATTTATAGACGGTACGTATACGTACTCTTGGGACAAACAACGTTGGGAGCGTTTACGTAAAGCAGGTTGGATAGAAGTGTGGAGACATAGAAACAGAACAACTATAAAGTACAGTATATTTAAAACATCATTTAAATGTTCTCAGTTAATAAGTAGAATATACCGTATAATGTTAGGTGAAGAAGATTTACCTACATCTAATAGAAGTAAATTTTATAACAACAAAACATATACAGATAAAGTCTTCAATAAAGCTATTGATGACATGATAAACGATAACGACAGATAATGGCATTTAAACTTAAACCAATAAACGAAGTATTAAAATTAGATCCTGCATCTAAAAACGGTGAACTAATCAAGTACACTGACAACATGCCTGATAACGTAGCTGGTTACGTTGATATGAACAAAACAATATTTATAAATGATAACATGTCTAAAGCAATGAAGCGTAAAGCTTTAAAACATGAGAAGGTACATATTGATCAAATTAAAAAAGGTAGATTAGCTTTTGATGATAATAACTATGTCTTTGACGGTAAGGTATATGATATAGATAAACTAGATTTAGAAAGTAAAAAGCTACCGTGGGAAAAAGAAGCATATGAATAAGATATTAGGAAAATTATTTGGCGGGGCAGCTGGAAGCTTTATAGAAAAAATAGCTAGCGTTGCAGATAAATTTATAACAACAGGTGCAGAGAAGCAAGCGTTTCAAAAAGAAATGACAAAGATCTTAATTGACGCTGAAGCTGAAATGCAAAAAAATGTAACAGAAAGATGGAAAGCAGATTTAGAACATGGAAACTGGTTAACGCGTTCGGTGAGACCGCTTGTACTTGTTTTCCTTATTGTGTCAACTGTCCTCATGGTTTTTGTGGATAGTGGGTCAGTTGATTTTAACGTCGAGCAGAAGTGGACAGATCTACTTCAGCTGGTGTTGATCACTGTAATCGGAGCCTATTTCGGCGGTCGTAGTTTTGAAAAGTTTAATAAAAAATAAATATGGCTAGAATTAGTACATACCAGAGTGATACCTCTGTAGAAAAAGACGATAAGTTTTTAGGTTCCAATTTTGGTGGTACTACAAAAAACTTTGCTGTACAAGATATAGCTAGGTTTTTATCTAACACTAACGCTGTAAATATAGCAGGTCAGTTTACTTATCAGTATAAAGATCAAACGCCTTATGGTAATGGTACTATGCGCGTTAGTTTTTCTAGCGGCGCTACATTTCAAAATGCTGGATCAATAAAAATAAGTAAATTTATTTACGGCGAAACTGTTAACTCATCTGAAAACATATTAGACGTATTAAGTAACAGACAAATATTAATAACAGAAATAGGTGATCAAGATAATTATGGTGTATACAACACTGCAACATTAACACAAGATAGTTCTGAAACAGATTTTTATAATCTGTCTTTATCTACACCAACAAAGTTCAATGGATCATTTACAAATGAAAAATTTTATGCAATAATATCTATTGGTGATGGTAGTGCAGGCGCGGATAAACACGCAGCGTTAACATTTACATCAAGCAGCTTTGCTAGCACAACAGATTCAGATGGCAACGTTACGCACTTAACTGAAAGCATTAATGGTTCTACTATGAAGTATGTAGACTTTCAACACGATTTAGCTAAGAGACCTAGTATAACTGTGGCAGAATCAGGATCACCAGAACAAGTGGCACACGTGCCTGTTAAATATATAAACGATAATAAAGTAAGGGTTTACTTTACTGGAACAACTAGCGGAAAAATATACGCGAACTAAGAAATTAAAAATTATAAACAACTACAACTATGGCAATACCGTTTCTTTCAAATATTGATATGAATAAAAACGAGATACAAAATCTCGTTCTTCATTCGCAAACATCAGACCCAACTGGATCAGAAGGTCAAATTTATTATAATTCTAATACAAATAAAGTATTAGTACACAATGGCAGTAGCTTCATAAACATTAGTGGAGATATAGCTAGTGTAACATTAACAGGTGGCGATGGTGTTTCAATACCATCACAGCCTACTGATTCAGATGGTAACTATACAGCTACAATAAATGCAGACTTAAAAGCCAATGGTGGTCTTGTAATTGAGTCAGCAAAAATTGCCGTAGATTTAGGTGCATCATCAATAACAGGAACATTAGCAGTTGCTGATGGTGGTACTGGCGTAACTTCAAAAACTGGTACAGGAAGTGTAGTGCTTTCTAACTCACCTACATTAGTAACGCCAGCGTTAGGTACACCAAGCGCATTAGTAGGAACAAACATTACTGGAACTGCTGCTAGTTTAACAGCTGGTAAAGTCACTGTAACAGAAACAACATCAGGTTCTGGAGATTTTAATATAGTTTACCATGATGGTAGTAATGGTTTACTTGATGAAGAAGCTAGTACGTTCTTTTATACGCCATCTACAGAAACATTAACCGTTAAAAATCTTAATGTAACAGTTAAAACAACACAAAAAGATGTTGAAGTAATTAACACTTCTGGTGGTATAATTTTTGAAGGTGATACAAATGATGATCACGAGACAACGTTAGATGTTATAAATCCAACTGCAGATAGAACAATTAATTTACCAAATAAAAGTGGTACTGTAGCGATGACCAGTGATTTAGTTGCTAATGAAAAAGTAACTAAATTATTATCAGGTGACGGTTCAAATACAACTTATACAATAGATCACGGCTTTGGAACAAACCACGTTATGACTCAAGTGCTTCATTATGGTAATGCGGGAAGTGGAGCTACTTATGATGTTGTTTATGTCGAAGTACAAGCCGGTAGTGATACTGATAAAATAGATGTAATATTTGGAACCGCTCCAACTACAAGTGAAGATTATCTTGTATTAGTTAGCAAGTTCCCTGCTGCATCTTAATAGACAAAACTAAAATAAAATATGGCACAAAATTTCTTATCCGATATTAAGCTTGGAGACAATATCTATATACGCCTTGGCGATGCCACTGATGGTGATCTTCAATTATATCATGGTGGTTTGCATAGTTTTATTGATAATCAAACTGGCAATTTATATATAAGAAATTTTTCAGATGATAAAAACATACATTTTCAGACAGACGATGGTAGTGGTGCTGTAACTGATTATATAGTTATACATGGCCAAGAAAACATCGTAAAATTCCAAGAACATAGTAGACACTTAGATAATAAAGAGGCAAGATTTGGTACAGGCTCAGACCTAAAAATATATCATGAAAACTCAACTGGTCATAGTTATATAAAAGAAGCAGGAACCGGTGATTTAAGAGTTTTAACTTCACGATTTGTTCTTAATAATGCAGCGGATACTGAAAATATGTTCAGAGCAACACAAAATGGTGCTGTAGAACTTTATTACGATGCGGTTAAGCAGCTAGAGACAGACACTAATGGTGTAGAAATTATTAATAACTTAGGTGTCGGAAGATTTCCTAGTCCTATTTATGGTATATATCAAGAATTTAATTCAACAGACGCTAATCAAGATAACAAGTTTGCATATTTTATTGATGGAAACTTTAGTGGCGCTGATAACACAGATGGTGATAGAGAACAAGGTGGTATAAGAATAGATATAGATTCTTCAGCGGATGGAGATGCTAGTGATGAACATAGGTTGTATGGTATATGGACGGATGTTAGGTTTACAGGTTACTCTGACTTAGTAAGAGCTGGATATTTTTATGCAGAAAATAATAATTCTACAGGCTCAGAGAAACAACAAGAAACTGTTGGTGTATATGCCTCCGCGGTTGGCGATGGAACAAATACCAACGCTGGAACAAATAATTTAAAAGCTGTACAGGGTCAAGCGTCAGTTCAAAATGTTGGCTATGTAGGCGCGTCTTATGGAGGGTTTTTTCAAAGTTTTTTAGCAGGAGTAAGAACAGCAGACGCTAATAATCTTGTAGGTGTAAGAGGTGAAGTAGAAATAGATTCTTCAAGTAGCATAACACTAGGCAATGCTAGAGCTGTACAAGCTGTAATAGATGTAGATAATACAACACCTACAATAACAAATTCATTTTTATATCACGGTACATACGAAGGTGATACATCAAGCATCACAAATAGATACGGTCTCTTTATACAACATGCAGCAATAAATAGAATAGATGGCACGCTTGGTATAGCTGGTTCTTTACCTGTATCGACAAGTGCTTTAACTATAAAATCAACATCAGCAAGTTCACAACAATCAGCAATAGATATTATACAAAATGGTGGTACTAACTCTATTATACGTATGGGTGAAAAATCTACAGATGGTGGTAGGTTTCATATGTTTGATGGTGGTACAGAAAAAATTGCTTTCTATACAGACGGTACTGATAATCATATTTCTGCTGGAAACTTAGGAATTGGAACGGAAAACCCTGCGAGACCTTTAGAAGTAAATTCAAGTCAAATTTCCGCAAGGTTTACATCATCATCTATTGATTCACAAATAGAATTAGTTGATAGTGGTGGTACAGCAGTTCTTGGTAGCTCTAGTGGTGCTTTTTTAGTACAAACTGGTAGCCAAACAAGGTTAACTATATCGACTAGTGGCAATGCAACGTTTGCAGGAACAGTAACAGCTAATGGTACTACACTAACTGGCAACACTGGTACAGTAACAGGTACTGGTACTAACAATAGAATAGCTATTTGGAATGGTACAACAGCAATAGACTCTGATTCAGATTTTTATGTGGATGGTGATACAATATTTACTACAAATTTAGAAGCCTCTGGAAATGTAGTTGTTGCTGGTAATTTACAAGTTAATGGAACTACAACTACAGTTAATCAAACGAACTTAGATGTAGCAGATAATATTATAGGTTTAAATAGAGGTTTAACTGGCACTAATGCTAACGACTCTGGTATTATAATTGAAAGAGGTTCAAGTGGTGATAACGCTGCTTTTGTTTGGGATGAGTCAATAGGATATTTTTCTTTTGGTACTACACAAAAAACACCATCTGCTACAGGAGCTGTAGCTAACGAATCTGACTGGACTTGGAAACCTATTAAAGCAAGCGGTGCTGTTTTTACAGGAAGTATAACATCTGGCGCAATAACAGCAAGTGGTGATATAACCTTAGATGATAATTCTGGAGCATCTCCATCACTATATCTTTATAATGGTGATAATAATTATTGGAGAATATTTAATGGTAGTAGTTTAGATTTAACATTTAGAGTTGGTACTGTTACAAAGTTTAGCATTGATTCTTCTGGTGATGCAACTTTAAGCGATGGTACAGCTAAAAAACTTTCCATATTAGCATCTACACACGACACAAATACAGCAAATACAGCAACATTAGAATTAGGATACGGACACTCTGGTGGCACTGGCGTTGGTAATATAGTATTAACAGAAGATGCTAACAATAGTTTTGGCGCAGATATGACGTTTGGTGTACCTCACAATAATGGTAGTGGTGGTAGTTCAACAAGAACAGCATTAACTTTAGATGGTGGTACTTTAGCAGCAACTTTTGAAGGTAAAGTACAGTTAAACCAGGTGCCCGGAGCGTTTACACTAAATGAAAATACAGGTGTAAAACTTGCTATTGTAGGAGATGGCGGTGATAATAATGATGGTTTAATCATAACAAGAGCCAGGGGTAATCAAAACCAATTAGACCAGTTTATAAATATATACAACGATGGTACTTCAACATTTGTAACTTCAGGAGGTACTTCAGCTCATGGTACTTTTGATTTTAGATCTACTACAGATAAAGGTGATACTTCTGTAAGTAGGTTGTCAATTAATGCTTCTGGAAATGCAACTTTTGCAAACCTTGTAACTTTAGGACCAGGAACAACAGGTTCTCCTTATGATTCAACAACATTTTTACATGTTAAAGGTACTACAAGATCAATTGTACAACAATCAAGTACAACTGATGCTTATTATATGTTTGGTGATGCTGCAGCTAATAACGTCGGTTGGTTTGGTTATAACCACACATCTGGCAACGCAAATATACAAGCTGAAAATACTATAACTTTATATAAACCAACAAATGTAGTTGGTACTTTTGCAGCTAGCGATGACTTTACTCTTGATAATTCTTCGCCAGAAATGTATTTTAAAACTGGGTCTACTCACTATAACTGGATGATAGCAGCTCAAGAAAACGTAGATACAGCTTTAGAATTTACACCATCTAATGCAGTTGGTGCTACTGGAACACACGATACTCCAGCTTTAACTTTATATGCTAATAGAAACGCAACTTTTGCAGGGGATGTAAGAATAAATGGTAATGACTTAGAATTTAATGGTGCCGCTGCAAAAATATCAGGTACTAGCGGTGGTCAAATAAGTTTAAATTATAACACAACTTCAAATCAACCTTTAATTTGGTATGGTGGTGGTACATCAGAACAGTTTAAAGTTACAAACGCAGGTGTTGCAACTTTTGCAGGTGATGTAACAGCAACTGGCAATACACGGTTCATAAAAATAATTAATAATGCTAGTACTCCTGCAACTGCTATACAATTAGCATCAGATAGTACGGGTGATGGTCAATTAAGGGTAAATGACAGCACTGGTACAACAAAGATATTTTTCTACGGTGAGGCTAATAATGATAGTTATATAAATAACGGAGGAAATTTAGGATTAGGCACAAATCAACCACTAACCAATGCTGCTTATAATAAACTTTTACATATACACTCAAGTGGTGGTTTAGGTTCAGTTTTAAAATTAACTGATACAACTACTGGGGCTGCTGCCGCAGATGGTTTAGAAATAATTCAATATGCAGCTGATAGTTATTTATTAAACAGAGAAGATGGTGATATAAAATTTTATACAAATGGTAGTTTTAGAGGTCAATTTGATAATAGTGGTATTTTTGAAATAGAAAATGCTACCGCCTCTGGCACAGCTATGTACATTAAAAATACGACTAATTCAGTTGCAAATACAAAAACACTTATTGATTTTAGAGCACAAGCTAGTGATAATAGTCCTTTCTATGTGTCGGGTCAGATGGGTAGTAAAGCAGAAGGAACCTGGACAAGTACAAGTAGCACAAGAGACGCATCATTAATATTTAACACTGTATTAAATGGTAATAATGAACTTGCGTTAACATTAGCAAGTGATAAATCAGCAACTTTTGCAGGTAGTGTTACATCTACGTCACTTGCTACAACTGGTAGCACAGGAACTTTAAATTTATCTGCGCTAACTAACGTAATTACTATACCAAGTTTGCAAGATAATGGAACGTTTTTAAGTATAACACAAACTGGTAATGAACAGTGGTTATTTAAATGTGAGTCAATAGGTGGTGGTACAAAAGATTATGTTACTATAGGAGCATCAGGCGCCGCTGGTCAATTCCGTGTACATGAAGATGGTGGTATAAGTGCGCACGGTAATTCAGACACAGTGCCAGCAATAGAGATACACTCAGATAATACTCATGGCATGAGAATACTTCATAGAGCTACTGATGGAGATTTTAGTTTTGAACGTAGAGTAAGCGGTACAAATACAGAATTTTTAAGAATTGGTAGGTCAACTGGTAACGCGACTTTTGCAAGTGATATTACAGTTAATGGTGGTGATGTAAATGTAACAAAACAAAATGATGCTCCAATATTTGTGTTAACGCACGATGGTACAAATCCAGGAACAAGTGATCATCTTTGGCAAATAATGTCCTGGGTAGATTACAATGGAACCCATGAAAACTGGGGAAACATAACACATAGAACTACAAGTGATAGTGCAGTAAGAACTGAGTTATTATTTGATGTTAAATCACAAAGTGGTAATATACAAAATGCTTTAACACTACGAGGTGGTAGTGGAACACCAAACGCAACTTTTGGAGGTGATGTTACTTTAGCTGCTACAAAAAAATTATTTTTAGACGGTGGTGGTAATACATACATACAAGAAGTCGCTGGTGATGATATTGATATAGTAGCAGGTGGAAATCAATCAATAGAAATTAGAGGTATCAATACAAATTTTGGAGGTGATGTTACTTTAGCAGGCACAAAAAGTCTTATAACAAATTCAATATTGACAGCAAGTGGTGACTTAGATATCAAAACAGTATTGACCTCTAGAGATATTAGGATGTACGATGGTAATAATAAAGTTGCCGTTAGGGTTAAAGGTGATGGAACTGGAACAGACTTTAGAAACGCTGACACTAGATTTATATCTTTAAATTATGAAGATAGCGTTAACACTATAAAATCTCACGCAGGTTCACCTAATTTTGGAATTGAATCTTTAAATATAAAAGGTGATGTAATTAGATTTTATACTGACTATGATGCTAACGCGTTAAATGGTAATTTAACATTAACTTTAGACAGTAGCCATAATGCTACGTTTACTGGTATTGTAGGTATGGGCAGCACTGGTATTTATGCAGGCACTAACGCTCAATTAAACTTACCAAGTTATGCTTTAGCCATAAAAAACAACGTATCTGGTAGTGATAATAATTGGAGTTATGTAAGAAACACAGCAACTGGTAACCAAGCAAATTTAGAATTTACAACAGGAGTAGGAATATCTTTAACATTAAATCATGATAAATCTGCAACTTTTGCTGGTAATATACAAGCAGATTATCAATTATTAGGTAGAGCTTTTAGAGGCGCTAATAGAGGTGAATTACATCTTAATGGAACTGGCACTGATGATGTTGCTGAAATATTTTTTGGTCATGGTAGTGGTTACACAGAAAATAATATAAGATGGGCTATAAGTGATAGAGGCACTACAGATGGTAACTTAAAGTTTTATAGAGGTCCAGCTAATGGTGGTTTTCAAGAACAACTTACGTTACATAAAGATGGTTTAGCAACTTTTGCAGGAGATATAAGTATTCCTGTAGCTAAAAAATTATATTTTGGTGGTGGTAGTCATACTTATATAAGTGAGGATATTGATGATAGATTAAGATTCTTTACAGGTGGTACTGAATTTATGAGGTTTACAGAAGATACTTCTGACACGATAAACTTTTATACAGATGCAACTTTTGCAGGGCAAGTTTTGTGTGACACAAACACCACAACCCCTACAAGTGGTGAAGCTGTATTTTATAAATCAAGTGCAGGTGCAGTTTTATCAGGTTTTCAAGCAATATTAGAAACAGGTTCCGCAGGTTCAAGAGCAACTGCTCTTACAATAAATAATTCACAAAATGCCACTTTTGCAGGAGCTGTAAATGTTTTTCCAAGTTCTTTAGGAGGCTCAACAGCCATGTCTGATGGCACGTTAATATTTGGAGCAGGTTCTACAAGTTATTATAGCTTTAGATTAGATTCAAATGCTGATTTACATTTAGATAAAGTTTTTGGTGGAACAAATGCTACCGTATTTAGTATAGATAGAAGCACTACAAATGGAGATATAACTTTTGCAGGTCAATTAAATTCAGGAAGATTATTTGTAGAACAATCAGGTGCTGACATGATTGACATGACACGTACAAGTGTTGGTACGTATAGACTAGCAATTTCTAGCACAGATAAATTTAGTGTATTTGATGTTGGAGCTAGTGCAGATAGATTAGTAATAGATTCATCAGGTAAGGTTGGTATTGGAACTGATACTCCTGAAAGACCTTTGCACGTTTTAAGTAGCGTGGATAATCCACTGTTAGTTGATTCATCCGATGATACAACTGGAATTATTTTTAGAGATAACAACGCTTCTAATTCTATATTTTACAGAGGTAATGGTGATTACTTTTATACTAATTCTCAAAAGTTTGGTATTGGAACAGGAACGCCATCAAGTCAGCTTCACTTATATAGAAATGATACTAGCACTAATGAACTATTAATTGAAAACGATGGTACTGGGGATGCGGCTTTAAGTTTTAGAAGTGATAATAATACTGACGGAAATAATTTTGCTTCAATGTACTTTGATGCAAACGATGAAGGTAATAATAATACAAGATATGCTAAAATAAGAGCATTTATAGAAGATAATGCGGCTGGCGCTGAAGATGGTAAATTAGTATTTACTACTTTAACAGGAGCAAGCGATGTAAATCAACTTATACTAGATAGTTCAGGGGCAACTTTTGCAGGAGGCGTGGGTGTTGGTGGAATAACTCCTGGTGCTAGTGGTGGCTATGCAACTTTAGTAGCAAATGGAACATCTGCTTTGCCAGTTTTAGCATTAAGATCTTCAAGTGGTAAAGTAAGATTTGGGTTTTATGAAGGTGGCGCAGGAAGGTTTTATATAGACACACTAAATGGCTCTGATGGTCTTGCTTTTATAGATGGTGATGGTAGTAGTGAGAGATTAAGAATTGATTCAAGTGGAAGATTCTTTTTAGGTCATACTTCAACTTTACTTTCTTCATCAGAAAAGTTTTCTGTAAGTGCAGGTACAAATGGTATAAATGTTTTTTCAAATAGTTCAACTGGAAATGGTACTTTATATCTACAAAACACAAATACGTCTACAACTGACTGGCAGACTTATTTGATATTACAAGATGGTACTGGTAATAGAGGTCAAATGGGTATTTTTTATAATACTTCTACTCTAGGAATAGGTGGACACGGTGGTATAGAATTTAAAACTGGTGCAACAAGTTTAGCTAATGCGACAACTGCTTTAACTATAGACACTTCTCAAAATGCAACTTTTGCGGGTAATGTAGAGTTAGGTGATAGTACCAATATAAGCATGAGTAGTGGTGGTGCTGGTCAATTACAAGTTGAAGGTTCTGGTTATACGGGTGCAATTGCTTTAAATGCAACTGCTA
>TARA_R100000353_G_scaffold63884_3_pt1 | contig 13082 bp, 7 predicted proteins | sample TARA_R100000353 | Tara Oceans TARA_R100000353 (sample SAMEA2620663) | marine metagenome | biome: marine biome (ENVO:00000447); feature: surface water layer (ENVO:00002042); material: "saline water (ENVO:00002010), including plankton (ENVO:xxxxxxxx)" | depth 5 m | reverse complement strand
ATCAGACAGTGTAGAACCCGTAGCACTAGGTAACTACATATACTTTACATTTAAACGTAACGACTTCGAGGGAATGTATGAATACTACGTTGATAACAATACTGAAGTGTTTGATGCAGAGGAAGTTACACAACAAGTACCCAAGTACATACCGAACAACGTACGTAAGATAGCAGGTAGCCAAGCAGAGAATACGTTAGTTGTTAGCACTACAGACGACCTGAAGACGTTGTACGTATATAAATACTTCTGGAGCAACAAGGAGAAGATACAGAGTGCTTGGATGAAGTTTACTTTTGATCGTGACGTTGTTGGTTTTGATTTTATAGACAGTCAGTTGTACATGATAACCAAGGATACTGAAGGGTTACACCTAGAGTTTTTGACACTTGAGGACGGACTGAAGGATACGGGACTAGACTACGCTTTGTTGTTAGATAGTCGTGTTGACGGTAATAGTTTTTCATCCGAACCCACCAACCCTAATCCTACAGCTACTACAGAAGTAGGGATGAAAGTAGTATTTCTTACTGACACCACTGACTTCCCTGTTAATACATACGGTGAGATAACGGCTAAGGATACAGACCCATTTGACACAGGGTTCACTTTTCCTACAACAGACGGTACGCCACCTTATTCTGCTCCTTATCCTCAAGTCAGAGTTATCAATAAGTGGCATCCGTTTATCACCGCAGGAGAGGACTACGACTTAGTGCAAGTTCAAATAGTAGGTGGAGTGTTGAACAATATGAAGTTTGGGAATACGTCTAGTGGTTCTCAATGGGTAGGACTGGGTGCAGGTCGTGGTGTTGATTGGGAAGTACTTTACGATACTCCTGTTGTTTATCACACGATCAGAAGTGATGAGACTAGCGTATCAGATACTTTCTACGAAAATGTACCAGCAGAAAGTAGAGGTACTAGATGGGAAGCAATTGCTGGTGACATCTTTTATAATACAGCTACTAAGAAAACTACTATCTTTAAGATACCATACGATACGACGGGTATAGAGTTGTACACTAAAATAGGTACACAACGGACGGTTAGTATTGCTAACTCAAGCACCATAGACGTCACAGGTACAATATCTAGTTATGCAAGTTACAGTGGTAGTATTTACAAGTGTATAGAAACACACACATCAACAGCTTCAGAGACACCCGATACAAGTGCTAAGTGGACAGTATCAACAGATGTGACATCAGCTACTGCGTGGTCTAGTGGTAGATTGTACAACGACGATACGTACTTTGTTATAGGTAAGCCGTACAATATGTTGTACAGGTTCTCCGATCAGTCGTTAAAACAACCAACAGAAAGAGGAGGTCGTAGTGCTTCTGATTATACTTACCAAACAATACGTAGTGGTAGTATCAATTATGCAGACACTGGACACTTTACTGTTGAAGTAACTCCTGAATATCGTGATACGTATTCGTATGTTTTTAATCCTGATATAGTAGGAGCTGATCTATCGTTGAATGAATTTGCACCACAGAACGGACACTTTAGATTTGCCGTACAAGCACAACCCGGTGAAGTGAAGATAGAAGTAAAGAGTGATAGTGCGTTGCCGTGCAAGTTGTTAGCTGCTGAGTTTGAATCTATGTTTGTATCGAGGAGCAGAAGATATGGGTCTTAGAGTAGAAGAAGCACAACCTGATATGGATGCCTTTGAGTTGTACGACGACTTACGGGAAGAGGATATGATGGAGTGTATCGGATTAATGCACCACCCAAAGGACGCTGTTAACCTGTCATTTCAAACAAGTAGTAAAGTATATTCACTCAGAGGTAACGACGGATTGTATTGTAGTTTTGGTGTTAGTCCACAGGAGAATGTTGGTGTTGTGTGGTTGTTAGGAACACGACGACTGGCTACTGCTAAGAAGTACTTTCTAAAACATTCCAAGCAGTGGGTAGATGAATTGATGATGGGTTTTGACTTTCTAACAAACGTGGTAATGAAGACTAATACGTTGAGCTACAGGTGGTTGCAGTGGTTGGGTGCAGAGTTTAGCGATTGCCAGTACGACGGGTATATGTCATTTATATTAGAGAGGAAGTAAACGATATGTGTTTTCCAGCAATAGGAGCAGCGTTAGCACCGGCAGCAGGTGCAGGTATGCAAACACTCATAGGAGCGTCTGTAGTGAGTGGGTTTGCTCAACCTCTTGTAGCTTATGCAGGACAACGTCAGCAAGCTAAACAGCAAGCACGTTTCCAAGCACAAGCAGCAGCAGCGGAGCGTCAGCGTTTTCTACAAGAACAAACTTCCATCCGTATGCGTCAAGCAGAAGAGCAGGAAGCTGTGGGTCGTGAGTTGCAACAAGTTAGTCGTAAGTCACAGGAAGCATTAGCTAGAGCTAGAGTGTCTGCTGGAGAAGCAGGTGTTGCAGGAGCTAGTGTACAAGCATTGATGGATGACTACACACGACAAGAGGGAGCGTACAGAGAAGCACTTTTAAGACAACAAGAGTTAGGACAAGTAGCAACAGGCATGGGTCTTGAACAAGCAGGATTCGCTACGCAACAACGTCAGATCGGTATTAGACAACCTATCAGCAGACCAAGTGGTTTAGCAGCGGGACTACAAGCATTGAGTAGTGGTCTTAGCGGATACGCTACAGGTCTTGATATAGGAAGCAGACTACCTGAGAAACCTCAAACACAAACAGCGTAATGGCTAGAGAACGAGTACAAGTACAAGGATTAGGCGGGGCTGTCCCCGGTATATCACCTACCATTCAACGGGCTGGACAGTACGGGATACAAGTTCAACGAGCAGGACGTAACAAGTTGATGGACCTAGCTGATGCGTTGGGTGAAGTTAATCCGTTGTTACAGCAGTACGGTCAGTTACAGAAAGTACAAGAGAAGATAGGTGTTGAGAGGGCTGAAGCATTAGAAGAACAGCAGGTTCAGGCTGAACTTAAAAAACTGAGTGATAAAGACATCAGTGGTTTTCATCCTCTAGCTCTTTATAACAGAGAGAGAGCCTATCGTGATGTGTTGTTGAAAAGAGCTATCAATAATACTGTTATACCTCAAATGCAGGCAGATTCAGACGATTTATTGAATCTAGATAAGTACAAAACTAGAGAAGAGTTTGACGCTGGTATTGACGAATACGTTAACCAGCAATGGACTGATTTTAGTAATGAAGTAGGAAATGTAGCAGCTAGTTCTGTTGCAGCTAAATCTTTATGGAATACGGTAACAGCTCCGTATAAGAATAAATTATCAATCGCTTACGAGCAAAAGAAACAACAAGCAGTTGAGCAGGGCTTACAAGATGAGCTCACACTTACTCTTTCTAATGTTACACGTGATAAGGGCTTTGATACAGCTATACTAGCTGATGTTGCTGATAATTTTGAGCAGTTGTTTGCTGATTCAGGCATCGATAAAACACAAAGAAACAAACTAATGATTGATGGGTTTGCTGCTAATGTCGATCAACTCTACGCACAAAGAAGATACAACGATGCTAAACGTTTGTTGGATTCTATGGGTACTATACGTGTTAACAAGAAACCAGTATTCGGAACAAAAGAAGCAGTCAGACAGCTTACGCCTTTACTATCGAAAGTTAATACTAAGTTAGCTGAAGTTAGTAATCAATCAACCACTGAACAGAAACAAGTTTTAAAAGGACGAATCTATTCAGTTTTATCATCAGGCGTACGTGATCGTGAAGATATGCCAGCCTCTAAATTAAATACGTTACGTTCTATATTTAGAAGCATGAATCCTGAGATGCCAGAGGAAAGAGTGAATGGATACATAGATAAGGTGTTCGCAGGGACTGGGGATATAGGACAAAACCTTTTAGGTGTACTTGAAGAAGTAGCAGGATCGGAGGGAGACTTAGCAACCGCTTTATATTTTCCAGTACTCCCTAGTATCACGCAGGACTATGAAGAAATAAAGTCAATAGGAATAACACCTATAGCAATCACTGAAGAAACTATGCCTGAAGTTCTTGAAGATTTTAGGGCGTATGTAAAAGATAACAAAGAGGAAGAGGAACCTTGGAAGGGGTATTTATCTAGAGAGGGTGGTCGTATTCCTAAATTCCAAGAGTTAATAGACGAATCTGAAAGATTAACAGCTGGTAACTATGTTCTTAAAAAAGAATACTACAAAAATATAGCAAGCCAGTTATTAGCTAACTTAGGTGCTATCGACGACCAATTAAAAGATAGCGAGATAACACTAGACGATAGAAGTTATTTCTATAATTCAGGAGCTGTTAGTTACATAAAGAACGAAGTAGAGAAAGAAGCGTTTAGATTACAGGCGGCTGATGAAGATGTTAGAGATGCTGCTTTAGAGGATTTAACGACTAAATTAATACAAGACGAAAGAAGACGATACGAAGGAATGGCGAAAGCTTCTGCTATTAGTTACGATGTGGACACGCCCCTCACGGTTGAAGCAGTGTTTAAAGGCGAAAAAGCAGAAGCGTTAGAGGAAAAGTATAAAACTATGTTTCCTGAGTCTTTATTAGAACAGAAAAGAAAAGAGATACCGTTTTTTAGAAGAGATATAGAAGCGGATCGAAAAAAGATGTTGAGTGCTAATGATGTTACGCCTCTTAAAATATCTTTAAGTAGATACGGTTATGCTACGTTTGATTCCGAAAGTTATAAGATGTTACAGAAAGCAGGATTAGATGCTGCTGATGTACAGCTATTTGGAACTTTAGGCGAGCTGAACAGGATGTATTTAGAGTTTGACGATGTTTTGCAAAAAGATTTAGAAAGACAACCATTGTCAGAAGAAGAAAAGAAAGTAAAAGAAACATATCAGGGTCTAGGTATTTTTAACTCAGAGTCGTTAGACAATTTTTACAACGCACAGAAGAGTAATTATTAATGAGTACTATTGCGGAACAGCTTAGAAAAGCTAAAGCTGAAGGTAATCTTGATACGTTTAGAATACAAGAGAACCCGGAGTTAGATATACAACCAGCTCCTCCTGTAGACACTAACCCTGACTATCTACCACCTGAAGTATTAGAGAGTGTAACCATCGCTGAAGATGAGATAAGCACTGGTCAGTATATATTAGGAACAGCAGTAAGTACTGTAGGAGAACTAGGTACAGGTTTGTACGGTACTCATAAATTACACCAATCTCAAAAGTATTTACGTTGGGCTAATAATGCTAAAAAACTATCAACCCTTGGTATTGTAACGCCTGAACCTAGTTCTACAGTTGCGGGAGTCATTGGGTTAGCAGCAACCGAAGGCGGTATATGGCTTGCGTCTAATTTTATAGGACAATCAATACGTAAAGCATACGGCATACAAGACAGCTACTCAGCAGGTGAAAGCATTGCTTCTACGGTGTTCGGCATCGGTTTAGTAACAAAAGCTGCTGATAAAGTATTCAGATTGAGTGCTCCTAGCCTAGCCTCCGCTAAAGCTTGGAAAGGTAAAGAATTATATGTTAACGGTGCTAAGACTTTTGTTAGTGGTGCTGCTTTAGGTTTAGCCGAGTCTGCATTAAGACAAGAAGTAGAAGCACACCTAAACGGTACAGATCGTAATGTATATGATTATATGTTCTCTTCTGCTGCTGGTGGTAGTTTTAATACGATATTCTCAGTGTGGGCTAGGACGGGTAAATGGGGCAGGAACAAAGCTACTGATGTTATAGCTAGTGCTAAAGAAAATTTAGAAGCAAAGAAGATAGAACTACAACAACAAATAAAAGAAGCCGAAGAACCTTTAGCTCCTGAAGTGGCGTTTGGTTTTGGAGGGGCAGCTGCAACGGCAGCTAAAAGTTCTAGCAAGCATCAAGCTTTACAGCAGATCAAAGATATCGAGCAGTCACAAGCTATACTGGATGATTCAATAGCTGAGATGATGGAGGCTAACAAAGTTCTATCTAAACAAGAAGTAGAGCCTACCGTAAAAGAAGAACCAGATATAGAAGTTGAAGATGTTACTAAACAACTGGAAGAATCTGAGCCTATTGTTGTAAGGGACGAAGAGCCTGAAGTAGAAGAACCCACTGTTGTTAAAGAAGAGACAGTAGGAGAACCAGCAGTAGAAAAGGAAGTACCTGTAGTTGAAGCTCCTAAAAGAGAAAGAAACGTAGATGATGCTAGGGAAGATACGTTGGATGATTTAATAGAGCGTATTAAGAATATAGACACGACACCTGAAAGTGGTACACTGTCTATAGAAGCACCTCGTATTAATCGTGAGGGTAAGAAGATAGCTGATGCGAACATACAACGTATGAACGATTTGATTCGTGCGTTCGTTAAAAATCCTAGCGATAAGAATGTAGCACAAGCTATGTTAAGTGAGATAAAGTTTAGTCGTTCTTTTAATAGGAATGTTACTGACTGGTTAAACACTACAGGTGGTCGTTTAGTTCAATCACAACGTGGTGATGCTGAAGATTTTGCTTGGGCTACTAAGTACAGTATACGTGCTCAACTACAAGACGAAGCGTTAGCAAGACTACAAGCTACGTTAGAGGCTAAGACTCGTGGTGTTATAGACGGAGATGAAGCTGATATACAGGGTATGTTTGACGAGTATCTAGCTATACCTGAAGAACTGAAGAAACGTCGTAAACCTACACCTACTGAAGTAAAAGAAGACGACGAGATACAGGAAATATTTAAAGAGTCTAAGGTTGAGGAAGACGAAGATATACAGGAGTTCCTTGAGGATTTTGATTTAGAGGAAGAGGTAGACATTACCGTACCAGAAGAAGAAGTAGATGTTAAGGCTGTATTAAAAGCACGGAAACCTACTAAGAAAAGAAAAAAGAGAAAACCACAAGAGCGTTTAAGTGCTGCGGAGAAAGCTGAAAAAGCTTTACTAAAACGTAAGAAGAAATTGCAAGAGCGTTTAAAAGAATTGCAAGGACGTTTCGGTGATCCAGCTAAATTAACTAAGGAGCAAAAGAAACAATTACAAGAAGACCCTGAGATTGCTGACTTAAAACAAAGGATTAAGTTCTACGACGCATCTGAAAAAGATTTCATAGAAGTAAAACGTTTAGAGGCAGAGCTTGCTAAAGTATCTGAGTTAGATGTAGCACCGCTGGGTGAACAACGAGCAGCTGTAACTCCTAAACCTAAAGCACCTACCAAACCAGCAACAAAAGCTACTGAACTTAGATCGAAGATTTCTAAAGTAAAAGCTAACATCAAACAACGACTAGCGGATATAGATAAAGCTAGACGTGAAATGGATGAAGAGTTTTCACCTGAGAAAGCAGAGCAAGCATTTCAAAAGAAGATTACTACTTTACAAACTGAACTGGACGAATTACGTGCTACGTTTGGTAAAGAACCTGAAGAACTTGTACCTACTGCACCAAAAGAAAAAGACCCACGAGTAAAAGATTTAGAGGATAAGATTAAATTCTACAAGGATGCACAGTCTGAAGTAAGACGCATCAAAGAATTGGAAGCTGAACGTGCTCGTTTGTTAGAGATAGAAACAGGACCATTAGGCAGACAACGTGCAGAAGTAGAGGCTAAACCTACAGGACCAAAGAAAGCACCGGGTCGTGTGCAAGAACTCACTAAAGACATAGCAGACTTACGTAAGAATATGCGTAACAGAGTACAAGAGATTGACCGTGCTAGAGTTGAAATGTCTGATGAATTTAAAGCAGAACAATTACGTAAAGCCTACGAAAACAAACGTGATAAACTACAAAAAGAATTAGACGGTTTACGTTCACGCTTTGCTAAAATAGATGAGCAAGAAAAAGCAGCAGGGTTAAAACCAAGTAAGGAAAAAGACCCACGACTAAAAGAGCTAGAAGAGAAAGTAAAGTACTATAAAGAAGCAGAGGTAGAGGCACGTGCTGTTGTAAAACTTGAACAAGAACTTGCTAGAGTAGCTGACATAGAAGGTCGGGCTGTTGTAGGTGAGCTAAGAAAAGAAGTAACTCCTACTCCTAAAGGACCAACTAAACCTGCTAGATCAAAAGAATTGCGAAAGAAGATAGCTGATTCTAAAAAACGTATGCGTCAAAAGCTTAGTGACTTAGATAAAGCTAGAAAAGAAATAGAAGAAGAACGATTAAACGTTAAAGCTTTCAGAGAATTAGAAGAATCTTTTTACAAAGCATTAGAAAAGGACACAGCTAGTTGGTTAAGTAAAGGCTGGGGATACGTTAAGATGGCACGTCAGTTGTCGTTGATTGATCAGTTACCGTCAGTGCTTGCTGGTTTACCTACAGGTGTTGGTGCAGTAGTGAAACAATTCTATCGACCACTCACTAATTTCATGTACAACGCACATAACGTTGCATTACCTGTTAGAAAAAGGTTAGCGATGGCAGACGCTGCGGGTGCTTTTAAAATATTAAGCGACACTAAAGGATTGTGGGCAGAGATGCGTCGAACATTTGCTGAGAATGTTTCAGCTGTAGATAGCAGAGCTGGTAGAATGTCAGATGAAATAAATCCTGCATCATTAAAAAGAGGCGAACATTCTTTAGTTTCTAGAGCTTACAAGTCGGCAGAGAGAAGGGTACAAGCTTTAGAGAATACGTCCAACTGGTTTACTAACGCTATAAAGAACGGTCAGTTTTGGCAGTTATGGACGCTAGGTGTGCGTGGTATTCAGACACTTGATTCGGCTTTTAAACGCCAGTTAATTAAAGGAAGACTACACGCAGAAGCACACAAGAAAGCTATATTAGAGTTCCCTGATGATCCAGCTAAAGCACAAAAAAGAGCACTTGAATTGTATGATGGAGCTTGGAGAGATAGCGACGGGTTAGCAGTGCTGAACGACGCACACGAATTTGAAGACACTGTTAATCAAATACGAGAAGAGTTATTGTTCGCAGCTGATGGAGATTTAGAAGACATACCAATAAACGGTGCGGAAAAAATAATAAGAGGAATTAAAAAACTAACAAACGACAACGGTATGCTATCAGCTGTGGTTGACGCTTTTCTTCCTTATGTAGGTGTTCCTATTAGAGCGGTATACAGAGGTGCAAGGTTTTCATTATCTCCTGCATTGGCTGCTGGTTCAGTAACGCCCGGAGTTAGAAGGTTCGCAAATCCATTCAGCGGTAAAATAAAAGAGTTAGATATAAAATTAAAAGAGCAATATAACAGGCTAAGGAAGATAGATGATCCTAAGTTGCAGCGTGATATTAACGAAGAGATAAAAGACTTAACACGCAGGAAGAACCAAGCGGAAGAACGTAGATTAAGATACAACGAAGACATACTAACAGACGCACTACTATCCACATCACTTTATGCTATAGGAGGTGCTGCTGCTTTTAATGGTATGGCTACGGGATCACTTGAGTGGATGACTGTAGATCAACGTCAGAAAAATAAATTACAATCTTTCAATATAATGGGATCAGATTACTCAGCTGCCTTACCTTGGTCTTTTCCCCTTGCAATGGCAGCTGATGTGATGTCTTGGCATAAAATAAAAAAAGAAGAAAGAGATACAGGACAGACGATACTCACCAAAGATCAGACGTTAGATTTTGTTTTAGGTCAGTCTTTTAAGAAGCTTGCAGAAGCGATGCCACTAGCTCAAGGTGTTGAGACAGCACAAGAAATAGCTAAATTTGAAGGAGATGTTACACGTAATGCTTTGTCACGTCTTGTCGCTAGTTATGTACCTATTCCTGCTCAGGCTCGTAAAATAACACAAACAGTATTACAAGATGGAGTTCCTGATTTAAGAGGGCAAGGATATTGGGAGCGAATTGCTTACTCTGTTTTAGGTGCAGGGGCTGTTAACTTGAAGACAGATTTACTTGGAGAAGATTTAGAAAGCACACACACTTGGGTTACGCAAACTGTTATAAGACAAGCACCTAGAAAGGAATTAGACAGAACTAGGTTTGAAGAAATAGTAGCAAGTGATACTCACGCTAACATCGTTGGAAAACCTAGTATGATAGCAGATCGTCTGAAGATGGTTGATTTTGTGGATGACGATACTGGCATGACTTTAGCTTATTCCTTTGACCAACGCTTAAAAAGACAGTTAGTTAAAATTAAAAAGATAGAGGGCATTAAAGGGCTAGCAGGTAAGCGAATGAATATTAATCAAGCAGTAAACAGTTTAATTACTAACGCTGACTGGATAAAGAAATACAACAAAGGCTTTCAAATTACTGAGACAGGTAAGTACGCTAACGAAGGTTTAGTTGCATTGAATAGTTTGCTGAATCAATTTTATAATCAAACTAAGAAAGATATACTAGAAGATAAAGCATTTTTAGCTAGTTTTATAAACGAAGATGAAGATACTCTTTACAGTATTTTAGAAACAAGAGGAACAGTGAAAGCACCTGAAGTACCGCCCGCTGCTCCTTTTGAAATACTACAACAATGACTAAGTGCTTGAACTCCTCGCTCAATAAGTAATAATATAATATCATGGCTAATACCTACGTAGACTACACGGGCGACGGCTCGGAAACAGATTTTAACTTTTCCTTTCCATACATTAATACCGAACACGTAGCGGTAGAGGTCAACGACGGACCAGCAGGTGGTACAAACAGATGGGTACGAAAGACACTTACAGACGACTACACTGTTGAAACATCCCCTACTAACTTTGTAAGATTTGTAACTGCTCCTACTAACTTAGCTAAGATAAGGATATTACGGGATAGCAATGCTACTGTAGCTATTGTTGACTTCGAAAATGGTTCAGTACTAACTGAGACAGAACTGGACAACGGATACAATCACAACCGTTATCTTGCTGAAGAAGCAGAGGAAGGTGCTACTGGTGGTGCGTTAACTAAAAGAGACACTGACCACTACAACGCTGATGGATTGAAACTTGAGAACTTAGCGGATCCTGACAGTGACGACGATGCCGTTAACAAAGGATACGCTGACACTCGTTACGTTGATGTAGCTGGGGATACGATGACGGGTGCTCTGGACATGGGTTCCAATAAAGTCACCTCTTCTGCCACTCCATCCACAGGTAATGACCTGACCAATAAGACGTACACCGACAATACTTTTGTTGATGCAAGTGGTGATTCCATGAGTGGTGACCTTAATATGGGTACTAATGATATACTCAGTGCAGCCAGCGTTCAGGGATTGTCTACTCCCGTAGCTGACGACTACGCAGCCAATAAGGGTTATGTTGACGACCAAGACGATTTACAGGTAACCAAGAGTGGGGACAGTATGTCGGGCAACCTGACCATGACCAGTCCTAGTAAAGTTGTTCAGTCGCAAGCTCCCACCAGTGGAAATGACCTAACGAATAAAACTTACGTAGACGAAACCATTACCACGTCTTTAGCTACAGGGTCACCTCCTCCGGGCGTACAGCTCGGCACAACTCAGATAGAGGATGATGCTATCACTGCTGATAAGTTGGATAACACTACGGTTACTCCGGGTTCTTATACCAATACTGATTTAACTGTTGATGAGAACGGACGAATTACGGCAGCTTCCAACGGTTCTGCTGGTGCAGGTGCTACGAATTTAAGTAACACTCCTGCTGCTTCATCTGTAGATATTGAATCGTCCACTGGTACTAATACTACCGTTGCTGCTGCTACTACAAGTTTGGCAGGAGTAATGACAAGTTCTGACAAGACAAAGCTTGACGGTATTGCAACAGGTGCTACAGCTAATACAGGTACAGTCACTTCAGTAAATAGTGGTACAGGACTGACGGGTGGACCTATTACAGGTAGTGGTACATTGAGCATTGATAACGGAGGTGTTGGCGAAGATCAACTAGCTGACAACGCTGTTACAAGTGCTAAGATAAGTGATACAGACAATCAATTTTTAGTAGACGATACATCCACACAAAAGACTGTAATCATTAACAATTCTTTAGGAGATGTAGACTTCATTGTAAAGAGTACAGGTAATGGTAATTTAATAATAACAGACGGTGCTAACAACGCTGTTGGTATAGGAACTACGACTAATGCTAACTTTGCTTTGACTGCCAGTAACGCTGCGGTGGGAAGTTCTTTGGTTATATACGATCCAGCTTCCTCTACAGAAGGCGGTCAAATAAACATAAATAAAGCAGGGATCACTACGCCAACTGGTACAGAGTCTGACGGGTTTGTCATTGATTCTTACGATACAGGTTCTACAGGTAATTATGGATTGCCAGCGGATACAGATGTATTAAGAATCATCGCAACCCCCGGCTCTGGAGCTGCTGAAAAGTCGATAGTAATAACTGAAGATGCTGATCTTATTACCAACGGTGATATTAAATTTAAAACTGCTGGCACTAATAATGTGGGAGAAGCAGGTATCGAAGCTGGGGAAGTGCATTCACAATTGTTAGTTCTTAAAGACGGAGTTTCAGCTCCCAGCACTTTCTCAGGACAAGCTGCTATTTATGTGGACTCAGCTGATGGAGATTTAAAAATTAAGTTCTCTGACGGAACTGTTAAAACAATAGTAACTGATACCTGATGACTGAATCTATTTCACACTTCTTAGATACTGCTCTTGCTGTAATACTGGGAGTTATCGGGTGGATTATCAAGAGGTTGTTAGAACGATTGGATGTCGGGGATAAACGGATGACTAAGATAGAGGTGGAGTTAGCTGCTCAGAAAGAACGAGACACTGCTGTTGAGAACCGTATGAGTGGACTGGAAATTACTGTTAAAGAAATCAATAACAAGCTTGACCGCTTAATGGAGATGTTAATGAAACGTGGCTAAGATTTGTGAATCAGGAATAAAGTGGGCTAAACGCAGGTTTAAAAAGTGGCCTAGTGCGTATGCTAGTATGGCTGCATCTAAGTACTGCAAGAGTCCCACATACGGTAAGAAACGCAAGAAGCTTGCCATAAAGAAGAATTAAGAGATGGGTAAACTACAACAGTGGGTAGCACAGAACTGGGTACGCATCAGCAGCTCAGGTAAGATAGCAGGTAAGTGTGGTACTTCTAAAAACAAAAAGAATCCTGATCGTTGTCTTCCTCTAGCCAAAGCTAGGTCTCTCACTAGAGCACAAAGAGCAACTACCGCTAGAAAGAAGAAAGCTGGCGGTGCGAAAGGTAAACAATTTGTTAGTAATACGCCCG
>TARA_R100000353_G_scaffold3001_3_pt1 | contig 13126 bp, 4 predicted proteins | sample TARA_R100000353 | Tara Oceans TARA_R100000353 (sample SAMEA2620663) | marine metagenome | biome: marine biome (ENVO:00000447); feature: surface water layer (ENVO:00002042); material: "saline water (ENVO:00002010), including plankton (ENVO:xxxxxxxx)" | depth 5 m | reverse complement strand
TTCATCATCAATTTTAATAATATCACCACCAACCATTGAAGCAATGCTCGTAATACGAACATTTACCTGTGATGCATTCATGGTACTAGTCAATCCAACCGTAACACCAGTAGAAACAATTGGTGACTGAATATTATTGTCAAGAGCAATTAAACACTTAGTATCTTGTTTATGAGATGTAATAGAATGACTATTACCAGTTCCAACTGTAGTAAATCCAAGAACTGTTGGAGGAGTAGCAAGAGCATCAGATGCAGTAGGTGCTAATCTGATTAAATCTTCACTAACCTTAACAGCATAAACAGTAGTTCCAATTACTCCACCTGATGTAGAAATACCAGCTCCATCATAAGCATAGGTAAGTTTCTCACCACTGACTAAGAAATGATCAGCAATTTGAATGGTGTTTGCATCAATACTAACAACTGAGGTATCAACTTCAGGATCCCAAACCTTTCTAAAGATTGGTCTGTTCCTATGAGTAAGATTAAAGTTACGTTTAACAACAGAAAGAGTACCAGTGTAAGTACCTTCTCCAGTACGGAATTGTCCAACAGAATCTGAACCAGTTCCTATTCCAATAGTTGAAATACCACCAGATCTTTGATTTTCTACAGTTTGTCCAACTACTCTTACCTTGGTTGCTATATTTGCATTAGGAGTAAAGTATACACAGAAATCACCACCAGAATATCCAGTACCAACTGTCCCTAATCCAACATCCATCATTCCATCACCATCATCATATGATAGAACTTCACCATACTCTGAAGAGTAAGTTTGAGCAGTAATACCGTCACTTGATTGAGAAACAAGCATTTCTCTAATAGATGCCTTGGTATTAGTAGTATCTTCAACGTTGATTATAAAATGAGCACCTTCATACTCTGTACTTGTAAATCCACAAATCTTATTTTCTCCAGGAGTTGCAGAAGCAGAAATAGAAGTATAGAATGACTCCATCATTGCTTCTATCATTGTAGTAGAACCTACTCCAGTGGCATTAGCATTAAATTCATAGTCAATAATCTTAACTGCACATGTAGTATCGATACCAGCATTTGGATAGAAATTCAGATTAGTAGGTCCATTAGTTTCAACTCCAAATGTTCCAATCATTGGGCCACTAGAGAATGTGCCATAATCAATAAATCCAGTACCAGAATCATTACCAGTTCTATCATGAACAATACTAACTTCTGCAAACTGGTGAGTAGCAATACCAGCAGTAGTTTGTACAACTTCAACTAGTACTTTATTAGCAGCAGAATTAGTAGAACTAATACCAAGAATAGTACTTGCTGCTCCAATAGCAGTGGTAGTAGTAAATCCAGTAACTGTGACTAAATCTCCTATTGATGTTGAACCAAGTCCTACAACTGCACCAGTTCCAACACCTGTCATTCTATTAAAATCAACAGCACAGAAGTCAATAACATAATTGTTTAATTCATACTTGGATGGATAGAAGTTAACATTAGCAAACGCACCACTAAACACATAATCAAAATATCCTAAGAAACCAGAACTATCGATGCTATACTGGTTAATATATGCATAAGTACCATCTTGGACAATATTGAAGAATCCAGTTTGAGTCTCCCCAGTATAACGTGTATCTTTTACGTGATAGAAGTATCTGTGGGCAGAGAAGGTTTCTTTGTTTACAAAATCAAACTTCTCAAAGGGATCAGTTCTAGGCTTACTAGAGAATAAATCTCCAACATCATCAATTGAAATAACCCTATTGGTTCTTGCTTCTTCATAATCAGTAAGAATTCTATTGTCTAAAACAATCTCTTTAGAAACTGTTATCTGATTCGCTGTACTTATACCAGCAACCTCAACAGTTAATTCTGAAGAATTATCAAAATCTAATAATTTATCAACACTATTAGTAGAAATTAAATCAACTGTAACTGAAACTTCTTGTGTATCAGGAGTACTTGCAGCTGCAGCACCAATACCAGCATTAGGGAATCCTTTACCACCTGTTCCATAAGAACCTTCACCTTGCTCATCTGCAGTAGAAGGCCTTCCATCAAAGGATTCAAGTTCCATATCAGAGAACTTCTTAAATCCACTAGTGTGAGTTATTTCACTAACTACATCTTTCCAATCAGAATATTGAATTGGTGATTTAATAGAATATGAGAATGATTGATAGTAATCATTATCAGCAATTCTTTGTCTAGAATCATTTAAGAATCCAGTTACTTCATGGAATCCTTTTCTCTGTTCAACAAGAGGTCCAACTTCAAATGTAGAATCAAAAGATTCTATAGATTGAACAAAACCAACCTGATTGGATGAACCACCTTCAATCTGCTTACCTGCTTCAAATACATCGCTAGTAGCAATTCTTAAAGTATTATTATTCCTATTCCAACCAATCACAGTACCAGTTTTGGTTCCAGTAAGTGATTCTTGAGTGATTTTTTCTTTGATGTTAAAATCACCTTTTCTAGTAACTGGTATAAAACCAGGGAAATGTTTTTCAGGTATTATCCGTCCTGCTGAATTATCAGGACTAAATTCACCTGGATTATCATTTTCTAGAATGAAACTAACTTTAGGATTAGCACCACCTAAATTTGGTGTGACAGAATTAAGAGTAAAGAGGTTATAATTGTATTCACTGGAATTATATCCAAATCCAGTAGTAGCAATACCAACACCTTCTACTAAAACTTTATCACCAACAGCAAATGGGAAGTCTTGTCCAACAGAAAAATCTGTATCAAGAGTAAGTTCTACAGTAGCGGTAGTAGTTGTAAATCCAACAGTTTCAATACCAACTCCATTTGAGTTATGAATTGGTATTATGGTTGGTTTAGGATCTTGAAGTCTCTTAGTATTTTCTTCAATAATAACAGTAGAAACACCAACTGAACCACTAACTTCAGTTTTAATCTCACATTCGTTAAGAATTAATCCACTAACCCTATCCTTAACAATCAATTTAGGTGGAATAGAATAATTATGTCCACCAGAACTGAGTCCAATATGATCTAACGTTCTAAACCTATCTACTTTAAAGAGACTTGGTAATGAAGCACTTGGACGTAATGTCTTATCATATGGGAACTCATAACCAGGATTGGTAATATGTGTTGTTTTAACGTTACCAATTGAATCACTTTCAACTCTTAGAATAGAACCATTACCATAAGTAGTAGCAGCTGTTCCTGTATAACTTCTACTAACTGTAGATATTCCAGGAATAGTCTTATATCCATATCCTTTATTAGTTACCTTAATATTTGCAATTCCACCCAAAGCACCTTCTGATGTTGTCTCGTAAGATAATCTAGATGTTACATCAGTATAAGAAGCACATTCTGGTTCATCTGGTACATTAAAACTAAATGTAGTTGATCCCATAGAAGAGATCTTAAATTTACCATCATATAACGAATCAACTAATTTAATAGTGCTGTAATTTTTAACAGTCTTATCAACAACAATTTCAGATTGAACAGTAGTAATTCTATCTGGATTTACAGGAGTTAAGTTGTAATATAATAACTCAGGAGTTTTAGCATTAGTTTGTAAGAATATCTTTCCTCCACTTATACCAACACTACCACTTGTAGTAACATCAAACTGATCAGGAGTTACGGTAAGAAACTCGTGTTTGAAATCTTTATCTCTGAAGAAATTAACTGCATATGCAGAATAAGTAGTACCTCCAGAAACATTAGCCAAAGAACTATCAGCAACATTAAATTCTAACTTTTGCCCTCTTGTTATATTAATAAGTGGGTTAATTGGGTTGATATAATGAACTATATCAGCACCAGCAGTAGAAGTTAATCCTATAGGAAGTGGATATTGAATAGTTGCATTATGATAATTACTTGCTAATTTAATAGAATCATTACTATCCTTAATTACAAAATATGCTGTATTGTCAGATAATCCACCAGCTGCACCAGTTGATTCGTATATAATTTTATCACCAGTACTATAACCATGATTAGTAATGGTTATGGAATTAGCAGATGTGTTAATTCCAGATTGAGTGAAAGTTGAGAAACCTACTGAGAACTTTCTATTATATTCATTATACTTTATAGTATATGCACTAGTAATACCAGGTAATACATCTAAAAATACAGTATCACCAACTCCAAGTCCATGAGCAGTAGTTGCAGTTGCAGTAACAACAACTTTTTCTAAAATACCAGTAAGTTCAGTAACCTGAGTTGTTAATGAATGAGTTACTCCAGTACCAACACTATGGAAATAAAGTTGTTCTGCAGCAGTAGAAGCAACACCAACTACAACACCTGTAGAACCCATTCCAACAGGCATTGATGTTAAACCAATTGTATTCTGCCCTAATCTAATTGAATATACCTGACTAGGAAGATTAAAGTTATTAATTCCATCAGTAGATACTGATACAACAGTTCCACCACCTGCAGAATAGGTTAATGATTCTCCTGTTGTAAAGTTATGATTTGGTAGATAAATTGATCTTGTTGGAATAGCAATATCAGTAGATGCTAATCCAGGTGCAATAACAGATATAGTACTATTAATACCAACACCAGAGGTAGTTCCTAAACCAACAACTTCAGAAGGATCAAAGAAAGTACTTTTTTGTAGTTCAATTTCTTTATTAGTGTTTATACCAACGTTAATTTTTAATGCACGTGGTTTTTCTTCAATAATAGTTCCAGCAGTGTACGCTGTACCAACTGTTCCACCATATTCACGTATAACTCTAACTCTTGAGTTAAACTTGTCAATATTAACAACAAAGAGTTTTTCTGTAGATATACCAATAACATCAGTAGGTTGTAGAACATCTACATCACCGTTTATTGGGATAAATGTGACAATACCTGTGCTACCAGTACTTCCAATACCAGTAGAAACTTTAAAGGTAGCAGTAGTAACACCAATGGTATAAACACCATCAAGATTAATTATGGATTGAGAAGATATTCCAGAAACACTAACATAATCACCATCTTTAAAATCATGTGGTGCAGGAGTTCTTGCAAGAATCCTTCCTTCATCTTTTAATACTTCAAATGTAACATTATCTTTCTTAGTAGTAGAGGAAGATATTTTAACTAAAGATTTTCCTGTAATTCTATCTACTTTAGCAGCTGCATTAATTCCACCTGTATCGACATCATCAAATACAATTCTATCATTAACTTTATATTCATAACCACCATTTTCAACTACAACAGATTCTACACCTCCTGTTTGTGCATAGACTATAGAAGCAAAATCATCAATCGTCTTATCAGGACGTGCAACGTAAGGATAATCACTAGCATTGAAAGAAAGTTTATATGGATAAATGTTTCTTACATATCCACCATTCTCAAGATCAACTTTATCAGTTATTGAATTTGGACTGAAGTTGAAGGTATCTGGTTTAGACTTAAATGCTTCTCCAACTGCATATGGGAATACAGGAGTAAAATACTTATCAAATGTAGCATCCTGCTGAGAAGAACTATCAATAGTCGCAAAATATGCATATGTACCTGATGGATAATCAGGAGTTTTACAAAAACGTCCATTATACTTATCCAAATCACCTTTATTAGTAAAGGTATAATCATTAGTAAATGAACCTAATTCCCAATCACCAACACTAGGGCCAAGTTGTCTAGTAGCATTAAGTTCATATCCAGGAATCATTCTCCTGATAGTACCACCATCAATTCTATCAAAACCATATGGGCCATATATTGGGTTACCATCATAAGCAAAACCTAAAATTGGAGAATGGTTATCAGAAACTTCTTCTGCATTTTCATAGTTCAAATCATATGTACCATAATCCTTTGTACCATCCAATTTTAAAGATGGTAACATTTCTCTTAATTTTCTAGGAGCATATAAGTGAGTAAACTGAGAACCAAATGTTCCAGTACTATTCTCCATAAATCCATCATCAAGTTTTATAAGTGACTTATATCGTTTTACATTATCAAGTTCCCATCTCTTAATTTCTGGTTTAACAACAGGTGCTCTACCAGCAGCATCTACAGCAGTCTCTACACTTAAGAAAGATCTATCAGTAACAAATCCAACACCACCACTAACAACGGTTACAGAGGTGATTACACCATTCTCTATGACAGGTGTTAATGTTGCATATGTACCAATACCAGATGTAATGATTTCTGGAGGTGCATTATATCCAGTTCCACCTCTAGTTACAATAACCTGATCAATTTTACCATCTTGTACAACAGGTCTAAGTTCAGCACCAGAGCCAGCAAGGAAATCAATACTTGGTGTTCTATCATAACTTACGATAGAGGAATTACCATATCCACTACCATTTTGAGTTAAATCAACAGAAGTTACAGAACCTCTTACAACTGGAATCATAGTTGCATGGTAATCACCTAAAGAAGAAGAAATTCCAAGTTCTCCACTTATTGAAACTGATATTGGTTGATAATTAAAGATATGAGTTCCAACTCCAACACCAGTAAACCTTACATAAGTTCCATTATCATATGATTCGGTGATAGTACCACCAACACCAGCAACTGCTACTCTGAAATTGTCATTATCAACAACAAGAACTTTATATTGTGTTGTTGTTACTAATCCACTTATTACACTGCCAGTTGTATCATAAGTTATAACTTCACCATCCTTATACCCATGATCTTTAATATTAATGGTATTTTTAGCAGTATTGATACCAGTAGAAATAACAGTTCTCTTTTTATACTCATAACCAGTTCCAGGATTGGTTATAAAGATTTTATCAACAACATTTTTCTTTTCAACACTTTCAAACTTTTGAGTACCTGATCCTTTATCAGATAAGTCAACTGTATTAATACCAGCAATAGAATCATCAAAATCAGAGTGTAATGTAATCGCTGTGTTGCTAGAAAGTCCAACAAAGTAAATTGCACCATCTCCAAGAGTGGTTGTTCCTGTTCCAACAGCAGTACCTTTGTTTTGACGATAGAATACTCTCTCACCAGCATTAAAAAGGTGGTATGTAGTAAATCCAACTAAATTATCAGTTGTATTAATACCAACTTCTACGTCAAGAAAAGCAGAATGTGTTCCCTGCTTCATTTTAGCTTCTGCTTTAGCACCTACACCATTACCACCAGAAATAGTAATTTGTGGTTTTTCTAAGTAGTCAAATCCAGCATATTTTACATCTATTCTTTCAAAAGAACCTTTAACATTGACATGTCCAGTTGCACCAACACCCGCATTGTCTCCAATAAGCAATTCTGGTGGATTTATAACATCATGCCCACTTCCACCATTCAAAACTCTAACTGATTCTAATTCTCCATAATAAATTGCATCTCTTGACTTATAATTAGCAAGTTCAACACCATTTACAAACATACCTGTTTTTTCTCCAGGTATTGTAGTAAATTCTTTTCCAGAAGAATCAAATACTGGTTCAGAGAACCTTCTTACAAGTCTTTGTGAATCAATTGGTTTATCTTGAAGTCTACTTGCAAATTCATGAGTTGTAATACCAGCTGCGTTACCAGTTAAATCAATAAATTTACCAGCATCAAGGTTTGCACGAGAATATGCTAATTTAAAAGATTGATCGTCAACCTTGTAAGCGAAATATGAACCTTCTGATAAAGGAGATATTGAAAGTGTTGTTGTAGAAGTAGAAACAACCCCATCAATTAAAGTAGATTTTGTTGTAGTACCAGGAATATAATAAACTTCATCACCAGTTAAGAAATCGTGTCTTCTAGCAGTTGAAATAGTTTCACCTGAAAAATTTGCTGCAATTTTTACTTCTATTCCTCTTAAATCAGCATTAAGTTGCTGATTTGCATAATATGGTATAGATGCAGATGTTACATAAGTTTGTTGTGATGGTTCACCTTCAATAAAATCATGTGGAGCAGCAGTATGCTTTGGCCCCACCATCTTTTTGCCATTATGAGTATGATATGGGCCAGCATATGGAACGCCACTAACAATACCAACTACATCTAAATTATATGCATTTGAAACGTTTGCACTAAACTTATAAGTTGGCTGTTTAACAGCAGGAAGTACTTCTGCTCTAATTAAATCATTTCTAGCTTTGAATGTTTTTGTTAAATCTATAGATCCCAATCCACTAAGAATCGCAATCTTATTAGAAGGTATATCAACAACCTCAGCACTATTTTCTGCATTAGTTGATTGGTTAATAAGAGTTACTTTATCACCAACATATAGAAGATGAACTTCTGTACAAGTAATCTTATGGTTTCCGTTACCAATATCCTCAACAGATTCTATATTGAAAACATTAGGTACATTATAAATCCATTCTGTAAAAGATTTATTTGTATCTTCTAAAATACCAAGGTTTTGTACGTCAATTAAATCACCAGAAACCATTTGCTTACTTGGTCCTGGCATTACGAAATCGGTAACTACACCAGTTATTCTTACAGTTATCTTATTACCATCTACATCATATCCATAGATGCTAGATTTTAATCTTATTAGAGCATCCTTATTAATAGCAGCACTATTACCAGATAATCCTAAAAATTGATTTGTAGTTCTACTAGTGTAGGTAACTTCAGCAGTACCAATAATTAATGTTCCTGATTCAGGAAAACCTATTGTAGAGTCAACATATATTGTATTAACACTAGCAACTTCATCTGTTACTGTTCTAGTAGTAGGTGTAACACTAAACTTACCGTAGATAGAACCAGATTCACTAATATCTTTGTCAGAACCAGCATCAAGACTTATTTGATAATACTTATTACCATCACGATTATATGTAATTACATCAGCAATTGAACCATATGAATAGTTAAGAACACCATCAACAGCATCTTGGTATAATGTTTGCCCTCTTAATTTAGAAGGATCACCAGATAAAGCGACAACAACTAAATCTTCTGTAATTCTATAATCAGCATCAGATGGTTTAATTGTTTGTTCAAATGGTTTTATAATTGATGCCTTTGAACCATATAGAGCACGGAACAATATCTCAAAAGAATCATCAGTTCCTTTTGTTACATATAAATCTTTTGCTTGTTTTGCAAATAAAGCTTGATCTAGTCCTGTAACAAAACTTCTATCTTCTAAACCAGGAACATAAAGTTCTTTATACTTTTTGAAAAACTCAATAAGAAAAAGGTTACTTAAATTAGTTACCGTAGCATCATCTGAATGTTCTGCAGAAGATGAAGTAGTAAATGTAACTTTATCATCTTCAGTACTAGTAAACAGAGATGTTATTGCACTAAATCCACGAGCACATCCAAAAAATTGTCTTTTATCTTTACTAGTATAAGATATTATCTCATTATCAATTTTTAGATATCCATATCTCTCAGGAAAACCTACTGTTGAATTTACAGCAATAGTTTTAGTAAATGCATTAATTGCTCCATCAAGATTTGTAGTTGTTACAAGATCTTGTTGACGGAATGAATCATTCTTGATATACTGATCTATATTCTCAGCAAGATCTATAGGTGCTCCTTGAGATTCTTGTGATTTATAGTACTGCTCTAGGAATTCTCCAAATAAAGGAGATTCCTGTTGTATCATTTCTGGAATCTGATTAGAGACTACAGAATAAGTTTTAGCTCTAGTTTCTATCATTAGTATGAATAACCGCCGCTAGTTTGTGTTCCTGTGACTTGTGCCGAATTAAATGATGTAGATGTCGTATAAGTCGTAGCATAAGAAGTATCAACTTCTGATACTGTGTAAGATTCAGTTCCAGTTAATGTTGCATATTGTGGAATTCCTCTTACTAAAGGTGATTCCCTATCATCCCTACCATTAGGGAAACTAGAACTAACAATATAGTTAGAACCAGAAATATCAGCACCAGAGGAAATAGTATCGGAAACCATAGTAACGAGACTGTTACTATTATCTAGTTGCAAATAAAGATCCTGTAATCCGATAACGTCATATGACTTAGGTGTACCGCTAATTTGTATAATTGGTTGATCTGTACTAATGGTTGTTGAATTGATTATTAATGCGTTGATTAATATTTCACCTCTAGCATAATCAATTGTTCCAACATTATTCCTAACTACAGCAACTTGATTTGATGCTAATAATTTAAATACTACCAATCTTCCTGTTTTTCTGTCTGGGTTAGGTATATCTGACAAATATACAGTTCCACTTACACCACTAATAGAAAAACCAGAAGATTTAATATTATAACCGTTTAATGAATTAACATTAAAGGCATTACCATAACAAAGTTCATATGTTGCTAAATCTGCCAAAGCAGGCCTTAAATCCCTTCTCATCGCTATTCTAGTGATGTTAGAAGTGATTGCAGTGTCAGTTTGATCAATTAAACGGAGTGCCTTAGAGAACTTAAATCGTGCTCCAAAGGTGTTTAATTCACTTGACCTAGAATATGTATCTAGAGTGCTTACAACCGCCGTTTTAAGGGCATTTACGCTATTTACAGCGTTAGCATTGTAATATACACTACTATCCATCTCAACATAAAGATATTTAAGATCTATGATGTTTGGAAGGATTCCAGCGACTGTATATCTCTTTAATTTGTTCTTTAGTTCAATTTTTTCGATTGAAGACAAATATTTACCATTTCTTGGTTTTATACTAATAAAAACCTTTCCATATTGAGGTGGTTCCGTATCTTCACCTCCGTAAACCGAAACTGACTCAGTATTAGAGTAAATTTTGGTAACAATTGCTTTATAGTCGTCTGCAGTCACCGCACGGTTCTGAGCAGAGTAAACTAAAGGTGCATATTTCTTAATTGACTGTACAGTTTCAATATCTGCACCATTTCTTGCAGAATCAATGGTTGTTAATAAAGAAATTCCTTCAGTTACCGTAACTCCAGAGTTATCTTGAATATTTCCAGTAAAAGTAAAGGAATTTACGCCATTTGCGTCTTTACCGTTTGTAGAAATGTAATGTACGTTGATAAAATTGGAATCTTCGAGTTTTTTACCAAATTTTCCGTCTCCAAAGAGAATTTCATACTTTTCATCAGATGCTTCCTGTAAAAGGAAGATTAATGAGTTGTTATTTACGTCAATAATGTTATCAGTTAGCTTATAAACCGTTTTTAAGTTGGTTGCAGTGCTATTTGGAGATACTGTTACCTTAATTGTTGATGTATCGATGCCATCATTGGGTAAAATGAACTTTTCTATCGGAACATTGTCTCCAGTCTCTCTATATGTGAAGGTTTTCGTTAAATATGAACCTTCATAGATGTCAACGTTCGTAAATTCGGCAATATTATTAACAACTGGTACAGTAATGTCATTCATTATGGCAAAACTGTAATTTTCACTTGAAAAAGTGTTAGAAACAGCTACAATTCCTGCTTTTAACGTTAATGTAAGGGGTGCAACTGAATAATTTGAGGTATCAACGAAGAAACTTACTTGTGCTTTTGCTGATTTCTTACTTCTAGGTACATATCCGACGTTTCTTGCTAATGCAGCAACATTTTCTCTTAAAGTTGCACTATCAATAAAGACTTCATTAGCAACCATGTTGCTATTGTAGGCAGTAATGTAAGAATTATACGCTAAAGTGTCTATTAGGACCGACATATTCGATCCTTCAAAGTCAAAATCAGTAAAATTACTGTTTGCTCTCAGATAATCCTTAATCTGAGTTTTAATATCCTCAAAATCGAGGTTTGTAAACTGTGTAAGAGGCATTTATCTGAATGATTCTAATACAAAATTAAATCTTTGAGCAGGAACATCAACTCCTATGATTGTATACACAATAGTAATGTCATATGAGTTAGAATCATAGTAAGGAGTTACCTCTACGTTCTGTAAATCTACTCTAGGTTCAAAATTATCGATAGTATTACGAATTTCACTAGTAATAACAGCTGCAGAACCAGCATCCATTAGTTCAAAAAGACTTCCACTTACACGAGAACCCAAATCTGGTTGAAAAGGACGCTCTTGTAAGTGTGTAAGTATCAAATTTTTAACAGACCGAGCGATTGCTCTCTCATTTTTGAGAGGAATTACATCTTTTGTAATAGGATGAGGCTTAAAAGACAGTGAAATGTCCTTAAAAGCCCGTGACACTCGTTCGACGGGCATTTATACTACGATTTTCTTTTATTTAGACACGTTTATTCGGATTAAACAGTTCTCCATCCTGTGAATATGGATCTTCATCCTCTAAATTCTGAATTACTGCTCTTTCATGCAGTTCTCCGTCATGAATTCTCTTTTTTCTAGGGGTTAAATCATCCTCCCATATCTCACGAAGCAGTTTTTCATGCTGTACAGCAGCTAAATTGTCTAAAAAATCGTTTTGAGCTTCCATTTTAGTTAGAATTCCAACGTGGACCTGCGTTTTCCGCCTTACTATTTACATTTCTGTATTCACAGTCAACTAATTTATTGTTTCTTTCGGGTACATAGATGCGATCATAGCATTCAAACCCCATTTTTTCCAAATAAGCGTCTAATTCTTCGCCAGTATTAGCATTTTCATAGTCATCAGACTCATCATACTCCGCATAAATGAAATCAACGTTCTTTAAATGCTCTCCAGCACTCTTCATCACTCTTAAATCATTACCTTGAGTATCAGTTTTAAGTACATCAATGGTTTCATAGATGATATTATCTAAGATTGATGCTAAACTAATTGTTTCGACGGAATATACCCTGTCAACGAGGTTTTCAAATCGTCCAATTGGGCGACAAAGAGAACTAGTGCCAGAGTCTCCACTAAGTCCGTAGAAATCTTGTTCTCTGGATTTATCGACATCAGAAATAGCAGCTTCAATAAGGTAACATCTATCCCCCGCATGGTGAGTCTCCAAGTGCGAGCAACAAGATTTAAAGTTACCAGGATGTGGTTCGATTCCAATAACATAGACGTTTGAGTCATCACTTAACCATTTACTAGCGTTGGGCATATTAAAAGAGAGACCAATATCAAAGCGGAGTTTTAATCCGCTTGATATCTTCTCGTTTATTAGTTCATAATCAATCATCCTTGTCCTCTATACCTTTTGGGTGCTTTATTTCGAGACGAGGCCGCATATTTTGTATGTTTGCCTCTTCCTTGCCGAGTTTTTTTCGGACGTGCTTCTACGGTTTCGTTACCGAGTACTCCTTTAGAT
>TARA_R100000353_G_scaffold3913_1_pt1 | contig 13236 bp, 16 predicted proteins | sample TARA_R100000353 | Tara Oceans TARA_R100000353 (sample SAMEA2620663) | marine metagenome | biome: marine biome (ENVO:00000447); feature: surface water layer (ENVO:00002042); material: "saline water (ENVO:00002010), including plankton (ENVO:xxxxxxxx)" | depth 5 m | reverse complement strand
ATACTCACTTTGGAATCAATGTCCTTATCAGTGGAAGTTACAATATGTAGATAAAATACGAACATACGAACCGTCTATTTATTCATTGTTTGGTAGTGCATTACACGAAGCAATTCAATTATATTTAGGTTGTATGTATAACTTTACTATAAAAGATGCAGACGAAATCGATTTAGATGATTTACTAAGACGTAAAATGAAAGAGTTGTATCAGAAAGAAGTTGTCGAAAAAGAGTTTACAGATTTTGTATCACGTGAAGATATGGTAGAATTTTATGAACAGGGTGTTGAGATATTAGATTGGTTCAAAAAGAAACGTGGTCAATACTTTAACAAAAGAAGTTGGACTCTTCTTGGTATAGAAGAGAGATTGGCGTTGCCTATCAGAGGTGATTTACATTTTCTTGGATTTCTTGATGTTGTAATGAAAGATGAAATAAGTGGTAAGATAAAAATTATTGATATCAAGACTGCAACAATGGGTTGGAATAAATATCAAAAGGCTGATGTTATAAAGAGTGACCAATTACTATTATATAAAGAATATTATGCACAAAAACATAATGTTCCTGTAGACAAAATTGACATCGAGTTTTTAATCTTCAAAAGAAAACTATGGGAAAATGCTCAGTTTCCTCAAAAGAGAATACAAAGACACGTACCTGCTAATGGTACACCAAGTATGAATAAGATGAGAGTAAGATTCGAAGAGTTTTTAGATGCCTGTTATGATGAAGACGGTAATATTAAGAATATAGAATATGAAAAATGTAAAGGTAAATGTAGAGCATTTACTAAATGTAAGGATTTATAATGAAGTATAGAGATGTTAAAGTAAGTGTGAGGATGTTTTTAGATGATTTCATCGAACCACCTTTTAGAGATTATGTAATTTATTATCTACAAAAGATTGAACAAACTTTAAAGTTGAGAGTGCATCACGTTTTTATTTATGATAAAGTTGATACTTTAAAAGTAAAAGAATTTTCTGATTTCATTACGGACAAATTAACACATAAAACAGAAATAATACCTGTAGAAAATGTTAGACCACAAGACCATATATGGATGAATTTATTACCTGAAAAACATAAAGACTTAGGTCAATTTACATATGCATCTTATTATGAAGAACCTGTTGATATATTTATTGGATTAAAAAGTTTTAATGATGCAGCAGTTTTCGTAACATCACCTAAACCGGAGAAAAATGGAAAAGACTAAATGTGCTATTATTGGTAGCAGAGAATACACGAATAAAAGAAAGATACAAGAGTTTGTTTTTAAACTAAAGGAAAAGTATAAAGGAGACGTAGTAATTGTTTCAGGTGGAGCAAAACATGGTGCTGATAAATATGCAAAAAGATATGCCTTAGATTTTGAATTAGAATATCACGAGTTTCCACCATATCACGAATCACATAATATGCATTGTGTTTTAGGTAAATTTCATTATGGTAAACCATATAACGTAGGTAATTATCATAGTCGTAATAAAAAATTAGTTGAACATTCTGATATGGTTGTAGCGTTTGTTCCTGACAAAGTAACTAATGGTACACGTTCTGCACTAAAATATGCTAAAGAATTAGAAAAAGTTTTTGTAATAATCTCAGGATAACATATATTTATATATAGATATATGAGAGAAATGTTATGAGAAATTCCGAATTAAAGTTGACCTCGGTCAAAGTTTATAAACCACTTTATCACAAATTCAAAGTCAAAGCAATGGATGATGAGTTCACTTTACAAAAACTTGTGAATAGATGCATGGATATGTATATGCACGACAACACTTTTAGAGATAAAATATTTGAACATAATAATTTAGTATTATCAGGGAGTATGAACCTATGAGAAAAGAAATATTAGATGCTAGCAGATTACACTTCAAGGCTCACATTGAAAAACATAGAATCAATGTTGAGAATCTTTTGAAAAATCCTACAGGAGTCGCAGAACATCCTGACATTATGGAAACGATAGAAAAAGAGTTAGAAATTATTGCTGAGTATGATGATAAGTTAGAAGTGTTGGACAAATACTTCTTTATGCAATATGTAGATGACAAAGAGGTTTTAAATGGCTAAGATGAAATTACCAAAATTAAAAAAGATTGACCCTAATAAAGTTAAGAAGAAAAAAATTCTTCTATTATCTGATGATTGTAGAATGAACTCAGGTGTTGGAGTTATGTCTTTAGAAATTATTAGACAAACGTGCCACTTGTATGATTGGGCTCAAATAGGAGGTGCAATTAAACATCCTGATGAAGGAAAACAATTTGATTGTTCACAAGATTTAAGAGAGTTTACAGGCGTTGATGATGCTTATTTACACGTATATCCAACATCAGGTTATGGTAATGATGAGATGGTAAGACATTTGATGATTAAAGAAAAACCTGATGCCATAATGATTTATACAGACCCAAGATTTTGGAAGTGGTTATTTGAAATGAGTCACGAAATTAGAACACAAATACCAATATTCTATTATAACATATGGGATGATTTACCATATCCACATTGGAATGAACCATTCTATGAATCAGTTGATTGCTTAATGAACATAACAAAACAGACTTGGAATATTGTACGTAACGTTAGAAAAAATGTTCCTGTAAAAGATTGGGAGTGTACTCTTGTACCTCATGGTATACACGAAGAAGTATTCTATCCTATACAAGAAGATAGTGAAGAACACAAAAAGTTTATTGAGTTTAAAAAGAAGACATTAAGAAATAAAGATACTAATTTTATTATCTTATGGAATAATAGAAACATCAGAAGAAAACTTCCTGGTGATGTTATACTTGCATATAATCATATGTTAGAACAATTAACTGAAGAACAACGTAAAAATTCATTGTTGATAATGAAGACTGCTCCTGTTGATAATAATGGTACAGACTTGATGGCAGTTGCAAAACATAATCTAAAACATGGAGATTGTATGTTCATATCAGATAATCTTCCACAAGAAGAACTGAATTATCTATACAATATGGCTGACGTTACAATTAATATGGCATCAAATGAAGGATTTGGATTAGGTACAGCAGAATCATTAATGACAGGAACTCCAATAGTTGTTAATGTTACAGGTGGTTTACAAGACCAATGTGGATTTAGAAAAGAAGATGGTTCACTTTTAACAAAAGAAGATTACACCGAAGAGTGGGGCTCTAATCACGATGGTAGATATAAAGACCATGGTTCTTGGGTAAAGCCTGTTTGGCCTGCGTGTCGTTCATTACAAGGTTCTCCTCCTACTCCATATATCTTTGATGATAGATGTAGATGGGAAGATATTGGTGATAAGTTACTTGAGTGGTATAATACACCCAAGGAAGATAGAGAAAAGGCAGGTTTAGAAGGTAGAGAATATTGTCTACGTGAAGACACAATGTTATCAGCAAAAAATATGGGTAAGGCTGTAATTGAATCAGCTGAAAATTGTTGGAAGAATTGGAAACCTGTTAAACAATTTCAAGTATACGAGGTATAGAATGAAAAAATTAGTAACGGTTATAGGACCTATAGGTACTCGTAGTGGTTATGGTTCACACGCAAGAGATATTGTAATCTCATTATTAGATTTAGGTTATGATGTCAAGACTATGCCTATTAGATGGGGGATGACTCCACAAAATGCATTGAATATTAATAGTGCAAGAGATAAACGTATAGTTGATACAATATCGTTTGATGGTAAGATTGATAGACAGCCTGACATTCACATACACATAAGTGTTCCTACAGAGTTTCAAAATATTGGTAAACTCAATATAGGTATTACTGCAGGAGTTGAATGGACACATCCTAATCCTAATTGGGTAAATGCTATGAATAGAATGGATTACAATTTAGTGCCTTCAAACTTTGTAAAAGAAGTTATGAGTATGACTTATACAGATGAAAATAAAAAAACAATAGCGTGTACAAAACCTATAGAAGTTTTATTTGAAGGTTATGATGAAACTATTTACAAACCTGTAAACGAATATTCAGAACTATTGGTCAAAGAATTAGATGTTATAAAAGAAGATTTTTGTTACTTATTTGTTGGACATTGGCTAAGTGGTCCTTATGGTCACGATAGAAAAGATGTTGGAAAATTAGTATACAATTTTTTAGATACATTTAAAGACACAAAAGATGCACCTGCTTTGATAATGAAAACATCAACAGGTACATTTTCTCCTGTAGATAAATACAGATGTTTAGATAGAATGAGAGAAATAAAACATAGTTTTGGTTCTGATGTGAAGTTACCTAAAATTTATTTCGTACATGGTGAATTTTCAGATGAACAAATGAATGAGTTGTATAATCATCCTAAAGTAAAATCAATGGTATCATTTACTAAGGGTGAAGGATATGGAAGACCTTTATTAGAATTTAGCACTACAGGAAAACCTGTTATAGCAACAGGTTGGTCAGGACATACAGATTTTCTTGATGGTGAATACTCTGTTTTACTACGTGGTAGATTAGATAAAGTACATAACGATTCAGTTCCAAAAGACTATCGACATAGTGAATCACAATGGTTTAACGTTGATGAAGAAGCAGCAAAAATGTCTTTAAAATACGTCTTTGATAATTATAAACAATTTCAAACTAAAGGTTATGCTCAAAAAATGAAATCTACAGAATTTACACTAACTGCAATGACAGATAAATTTGGTAAAATGTTGGATGAGATGAGTAAAGATTTACCTCAACAAGTTGGAATAAAATTACCCACACTAAAGAAGGCTTAATATGGAAGAAAAAACAAGTTGTCCAATATGTTCTATAAAAGAACAAAGTAGTTGTTTTGTTGAGAAAACTGATGAAGGATTTGAATCATATTTATGTTTTGATTGTGGTTATACTACAAACTCGGCTCTTAAATTAAATGAATGTGATAATGAAACACAAAACTATACATCGTTAGTTAAAGAATTAAAAATAGAAGATACAGAAAGACAATTAGAATGGTATCCATCTGTTATAAATATGGGTACAATGGGTATGATTTATCCTGAAGGGACTCCTAATCTTTGGTACTATAAAGTTGCTAAGGTAAAAGAAATACCTGAAAGTGAAAGAGTAAATTACCCTAAAGAAGATGGTACGTTTTATGAAACATTTCTTGATGTTGATGGTGCAGAATCATTTAAACCACAAGAATTTCTTGAAGCTTGTAAGTGTATTGGTATAACACAAACGGTAAACGTTGATGGCTAAACAAACTTATAGTTGGGGTAAAGTTGATAGAGGAGATATAATATCTTTTAGATATTTAGGTAGTGATGGTCGGTCTACTAAAAGAAGTGTTATTGTTCTTGAAAAGAGATTGAAGCATCCTAATTCAAAAAATCTATTATTACATGGTTATCAATTAGATGTACGAAATGTTCCTGCTATCAGAAATGAACAGACTTTATTAAAATTATTTGAAAAGATTGGTACTCCTAAAGAAGTAGACAAAGATAATAAAATAATAAAAATATTAGTTGAAGGTAAAAGTCCTGTGGTATATTCAAAAACAAAAGAATTTATTAAACGATATGGTATTTACAGAACATATTATTATGATAGAGCTACACGAAATCAAGTCTTTCTTGAACCTGTAAAGATAGACCCTGCCGTATTAGATGCAATATTATGATTAGTTTTGCCATAACATCACATAATGAAACGTTTGAATTAAAACGTTTACTTGATTATCTAATGTCTTACAAAGACCAAGAACACGATGAAGTTGTTATACTTGATGACTTTAGTTATGATAGCCATATCGAAATGTTACAGCCATATATTAAAGGTGGATTTATAAATAAATTTGAACAAAGAAAATTAAATAAAGATTTTGCGTCACAAAAGAATTACTTAAATTCTATCTGTACAAAAGAATGGATATTTCAATTAGATTCAGACGAGGTTCCATCTCAACTTTTAATTGAAAACATAAAGGCTATAATTAATGCTAATCCTAAAGTAGAAATGTTTTGGGTACCAAGAATAAATACGGTTGAGGGTATTACTGAAGAGCATTGTAAAATGTATGGGTATCAAATGGATACTAAAGGAAGAATAAATTGGCCTGACCCTCAAGCAAGAATTTATAGAAATAGTAAAGATATAAAATGGGTAAGACCTGTACACGAAATATTAACAGGAGCAAAAGTTACTACAGCTATACCCTTTGAAGAAGATTTTGCATTAAGACATACAAAGAATATAGAAAAACAAATACAACAGAATAGGTTTTACAATGAGGAAATTTCAGGTACTTGATTGCACGTTAAGAGATGGTGGCTATTATACTGATTGGTCTTTTGATAAAGATTTGGTCAGAAGAATGGTCAAGGCTCTTGATGGTAACAAAGTTGATATCATAGAACTTGGATATAAATCACCTGTTAAAGGTGGTCCATATAGAAAATGTAATGATGGTTTCATTCGTTCAATAATAGACTTTGAATTAAATCATTCCAAGTTTTCATTTATGATTGACGCAAAAGATTATTTTTTAGAGCAAAGTATAGACTTACAATTATTACGTGATATAATAAAACCAAAGTTTGAGTCTCCCTTTGAAGTGTGTAGAGTTGCATTGAAGTTTTCTGAAATAGAACAATCAATGGAACTGATTGGCTACATTCAGAATCTTGGCTATCAAGTATTTGTTAATTTGATGCAGACTTCTATATTAGAAGATTCTAATATTAAATACTTTAATAAAAGAATGAAAGAATTTGGTGTTGAAAAGACATATATAGCTGATAGTTTTGGTGCATTACTCCCACTTCAAGTTGGTCAAATCTTTACTAATCACGATGTAGATGGTATACATACTCACGATAATATGAATTTAGCCTTTGCAAATTGTGTAACTGCAATAGACAATGGGGCTACTTGGTGTGATGGTACAATAACAGGTATGGGTAGAGGTGTAGGTAATGTCTATACAGAACAATTACTTCAGTGGCGAGGCGAGATAACAAATGATATGTTAGATGTAGTTGACGAGTTTCAACAGATGAAATTGAAACATGGTTGGGGACATAATCCATTGTATATGTATTCAGGTCTTAATCACATACATCCTTTATACGTTCAAGATTTAAATCAATCTAATCTTAATGGTTCTCAATTATTTACTGCAGCATCAAAGTTAAAAAATACACATTCTTATGACTCTAAATTATTAGTGGAGTTGAAAGAACAAAGAGCAGTTGTGATAATACCTGCTAGGTACAAGTCTTCAAGATTTCCTGGTAAACCACTTGCAAAGATAAATGGTAAAGAAATGATATTACACGTTTGTGAAAAGGCAGAACAGGCAGTTGGTATTGAAAACGTATACGTAGCTACAGAAAATGAAGAGATAGCAAAAGTCGTTAGAGGAAATGGCTATTCAGTTGTAATAACTTCTGATAATTGTTTGACAGGTACCGACAGAGTAGCAGAAGCCTCTCAAGAAATAGATGCTGATATATTTGTTAACGTACAAGGTGATGAACCTGTTATTAATCCTGAAGATATTTTGAAAGTGATTGAGGCAAAAAAGAATAATCCTGATTCGATTGTTAATTGTTTTTCTAAACTACATCAAGATGAAGACCCAGCAGATAGAAAAATACCTAAAGTAATTATGGACTTAGATAACAATTTATTATATTCAAGTAGAGCTCCATTACCATCACAAAAAGAATTGAATAAGGACAATTTGATTGATATTTATAAACAAGTATGTATTTATGCGTTCAATAAAGAACATCTACAAAAGTTTACACAGGAATCAAAAACTCCATTAGAGAGAGAAGAAGACATCGAAATAAATAGGTTTTTAGAAAAAGGCATCAATGTTAAAATGTTACGTTCTGACCACGTTTCGTATGCAGTAGATTATCCTGAAGATATTAACGTAATTGAAAAGATGAGTAAAGTATGAAAATAGGTATAGTTGGTCAAGGTGTTGTTGGTGAGGCAATCAAAGAAGGATTTGAATATTTAGAACACGATGTATTAGTACACGATACTAAGTTTTGGGACACGAGTGTTTCGGATTTGATTGAAACTGAGATGTGTTTTTTATGTGTTCCTACACCTGAAAGAGAAGATGGTAAATGTGATACCTCTATTGTTGAGAGTGTGGTACGAGAATTACTTCAAGTAGATTATAGAGGTTTGATTGCAGTCAAATCTACCGTAACTCCTGGTTTAGTTGATAGTCTAAGTAAAAAATTTAACATAAAGAATATATGTTTTGTGCCTGAGTTTTTGAGAGAACGATGTGCATCATATGATTTTATACACAATCACGACCTTTGTGTAATTGGTGTTTATTCGGATGAAGATTATGAACTTGTTAAAAAGGCTCATGGTAATTTACCAAAGTCGTTTAGACAATGTACTCCTATAGAAGCAGAATTTGTTAAGTATTTCAATAACGTTTATAATGCAACACTAATTACATTTGCAAATTCTTTTAGTGCAATATGTGAATCGATGGATGTAGACTATGGTAAAATCAAAGAAGTAATTACACAACGAAATCATATTCAAGACATTTATTTAAACTCATCAGAAGACACTAAGGGTTTTGGAGGAGCGTGTTTACCAAAAGACACATCTGCATTGAATGAGTTGGCAAAGAGTGTAGAGAAATATGACATTAGTTTTTTTGAAGATATACTAAAACAAAATCGTGAGTTTAAAACAACGGTTTTCAAAGGAATGAGAAAATGAAAATATTAGTTACAGGTGCAGCAGGCTTTTTAGGTTCACATCTATGTGATGATTTACTCGAACAAGGTCATAAAGTAAGGGGTGTAGATAATTTCTTTCGAGGTAAAAAAGAGAATTTACCTGAACACAAAAACTTTAAATTTGTAGAATGTGATTTATTAGAATCAACAGCCGCTCGAGGAGTTAAATTAGAAATATACACTTGGCAACCTGATATAATTATTCATTATGGGGCAATAAATGGCACACGATATTTTTATGATATGCCATATCAAGTATGTAGGGATAATATCATAATGACACAAAATGTTTTAGATGCTTGTAAATGGTATCCAAATGTAAAGAAGATAGTTTACGCATCCTCTTCAGAAATCTATGGTCCAGCTCCAAAGGTTCCTACTGAAGAAACTGAAGAGATGATTCTTTATCCACAAGCTGATAGAGATTCATACGCCTCGTCAAAGGGTATTGGAGAGTTTTTAGTTAGACTATGGTGTAAACAACACGATAGAAAATATTTAATCGTTAGACCTTTTAATACTTATGGACCAAGAATGGCTACAGGTGGATATGGTCAAGTGATACCTGAGTTTATCGAAAGAATACAATCAGATGAAGATTTTTATTTGTATGGAGATGGTAAACAAACAAGGTCATTTTGTTATGTGAAAGACCATACAAGGATTGTTACTGAATTGTTAGAAACTGCTGATAACGAAATATTAAACATAGGGTATGACGAAGAAATAACAATTAAAGAATTGGCAGAAGTTGTACACGAAGTTGTTGGTAAAGATTTTTCAGTTAAGTATAAAGATGCTTGGCCCAATGACACTAAATGGAGAAAGCCAAGTTTAGAGAAATTATTTCAATTTACATCTCATAGAGATTACGTGAGTTTAAGAGATGGTATAAAGGCTATGATAAATGAAAAATAAAACTAAGAAAATATTAGAAGTCTTTAAATCTCTTGATAGTGTAGAGAAAAGGATGGATGAAATTAAAGATGCCTACAAAGACGAAACAATGTATGTAGTAGCATCAGGTCCATCTCTAAACAATTATGCTCCTAATAAATTAAAAGAAGTTCTATCCGATAAATTAGTAGTTTGTATCAAACAATCTTATCATCAATTAAAAGACATTACAGATATTTTATTATTAAACTTTACTAATTTATCTCCATATACTTTTAATCCAAATACAATAGTTACTTGGTTGTATTGGTTTCAAAATCATCCACAGATAGTCTTTGAAAAGTTTAAAGGTGATTTATTGTTTCCAATATATAGAAATGATGATATACCAAATAAGATGACTCAATCAATTGCTTATAAAGGTGATTATGAAAATATGATGTTTGATAAGGGACTACCAAGACCTTGGGGACCTGGACTAATGTATGAATTGGCGATACCCTTAGCAGTTCATTTTGGTGTAAAAAAGATAGTCACTTTAGGTTGGGATGTAGGCAATTTAGACTTGTGGGAAGGTCAAGATGATTCAGAACGACATTTCGTAGACCATTATTATTCAGATGAAACGCAGTTATTCGATAGATTTAAAATAGATGCTACTGAAATAAGACTAATAGCTAATTCTATGGTTGGTATTTACAATTATTTACAGACAATAGGTATTGATTTTAACATCATATCAGATAGAAATCCTGTAGACTCTGAAGTGCCAAGAATAAAAATAGAGGATATTTAAATGAAATTACAAAATAGATACATTCTTGGAACACATATAATGTTCTTTGAAATAGACATGGTTGTTGAACATATACAGAGTATAATTAATGCTGTTGAATTAGTTGAAAATAAAGAAATGGTCACTATAGAATTATTCTTTAACATTTCAGAATATTTTGAAAAAATAGATACAAGTCAAACAACAAAAGAAGAGTTGATAGATAAGTTTAAAACTATGACAAAACCTCTTGAAGATACAGGAGTAGATTTAAACGTAGTAATTTATGACGATAATAAACCATATGCACAAATAGATTACAGAAGAGACTTGAATTATAAAAGTTGTAAACATTATGATTATATTATATGGGGCGAAAGTGATTGTTTACATCCAAGACAAATGTTTCACGTGCTTGAAGAGATAAAGAACTATGCAAATCAAAATAACATACATAGATTTGTGACTACGTTTGCAGTTAGAAAGATGTGGGATGAATCTTGGACGGTATTGGAACATAATGATTTTACAAATTTACCATTTCATAGTATGAAAACAGAACCTGAGTTAGCACAAACTACTCCACATAGTATTAGATATAATATGACGATAGAAGAGATGGATAAAATAAATGAAAGAGCAGAAGAACTTGATGTTAAGATGATTAGTTATCCAAAGTTTGATGGTTCAGGATTAGTTCTTACAGGTGATTTGGTTCAAAACAATGTCAATGTACCACATTGTATTATTGGTCATCAGATTGATGATACAAGTATGATGGAAAGTTGTAGAACTATGATGGGTAATCAATACATTCAATTCGTAGTTAAAAATATTTTAAAGGTACATAATAGAAATCACACTAAAAAGAGATTGTATGCACTCGATATGGATACTAATAGTAAATTAAGTGAAACAGATGGTGCACGTTATAGTAATTGGTTTAAAGAATTAAATGCAATGGCTAAAAAGAACTTTAGTGTGTTTGGCCCAAATCAATCAAAGTATTTTAGATATAAAGATTTTGAAAAGGTTATGGGTATAGATGAAGGCTAAATTAGAATGGCAAGTTCCTGAACCTGAAAGACTTCATGGAGAACATAATACAAAATTAGAAGTTGACTTTGATACGATAGCATCAGTTTTTAAAAATGCAGTAATAGATAAAGAATATTATGATTACATAAGAGATAAAAAAGTTGTTATCGTAGGACCAGCAGGATATTTACGTGGACAAAACAGAGGAGATTTCTTTACAGATAATTTTGATATCATCGTAAGAATAAATAGGTCATTTCCATTAGAAAAAACTGATTGGACAGATTTAGGATATAGAACTGATATTAGATATCATAATGGTAGTGAAAATCCTGTGGAAGGTGGTCCATTATTCTTAGAAAGAAGTAGTAATCTTGAATATTTATCAGTAATTTTTCCAAGACATTTAGACTACTTTGACCATCATATAAATGAAATCGAAAGAAAAATAAATGAATCAGATGAAGAGGTTAAACCTAAGTTGCACACATATACTGACATTGAACAATTTATAACATTTCATCACATTATGAAGACAAGACCAAATGCAGGAGTTGCAACTATATTAGATTTATTGAATTACTCTCCAAAACAATTACACATTTCAGGTATGACTTTCTTTACAGGTAAATCTTATATTGATTCGTACTCAGAAAAGGCTTTGAAGGGAGAGGAACATCACGTACAAAGACAAATAACGAATCACGCACAAGGACCACAAAGAGACTTGGTAAGAATGTTATACGAAAATTATTCAACAATAACTTTAGATGATGAAGTTAAAGAAACATTAGGAGTTAAAGGATGAAGATAGAGTTTAAAAAAGAATATTTGAAAAAAAGAATTATAGTTGATGTAGGCTCATCTGCATATCCACTACAAGCATACGGTACTCCTGATGAAGATGCTGAGATATTTTTATTTGAACCAAGACCTGATTTTTATCAAGAGTTAGTTGATAAGTATGGTAATGAAGAAAACTATCACCTTTCTACTCTTGCTCTTTCAAACAATATCGGTACAAGCACTTTTTATAGCACTCAAAAAAGAAACTGCTCTTCACTATTTGAACCTAATAAAGAGGAAGAAAATATTAATAGAAGATGGGAAGAAGCATTTAATTATGAAACGTTTGATGTTGAAACTAATACCTTAGATAATATATTTCAAGATTTTGAAAGAGTAGACTATATGAAGTTAGATACTCAAGGTAATGAATATGATATTTTATCTGCTGGAAAAGAGTTATTAACCAAGACAATGTATGTAAAGGTTGAAGTACATCTTACAGAATATTACAAAGGACAAAAGTTTATGGAAGATTACATTGAACTTTTTAAATCATTAGATTTTGAAGAGATGTTATGGAAAAGACAAATTAGTCCTGATGGACTTTTTCAAGATGCATTTTTTGCAAACAATAGAGATATGGAGTTCGTAGTATAATGAAAATATTAGTTACAGGTGGAGCAGGATTTATTGGTAGTGCATTAGCCTACAAATTATCAGACCTTGGACACGAAGTCACGATTGTAGATATGACTTGCAAAAGTGTTGATACATCGAAAGTCGAGGCTATAGGTGGAGACCTATCAGATGACGGACAGGATAACCCTTTATTTGGTAGTAAATTAGCTTTGTATCAATTTGATTACATATATCATTGTGCAGCACAAAGTAGTGGTTACATTGGATTGATAGACTCAGGCAAAGACATTGATTGGAATGTAAAGGCTACGGTAAATGTATTTAAATA
>TARA_R100000353_G_scaffold175978_1_pt1 | contig 13387 bp, 7 predicted proteins | sample TARA_R100000353 | Tara Oceans TARA_R100000353 (sample SAMEA2620663) | marine metagenome | biome: marine biome (ENVO:00000447); feature: surface water layer (ENVO:00002042); material: "saline water (ENVO:00002010), including plankton (ENVO:xxxxxxxx)" | depth 5 m | reverse complement strand
GTAGGATTCAAAATAATTTTAGTTTTATGACCTATACCAGTTAGAGGGAAGTTAAATCTATATCCTTGACCATCAAATCCACCAGCACCTGATGCATCTGGTAAATATCCTTGTCTTGTTATACAACCAGGCTCAACACTTTGGGTAAAAAATAAATTTTTTGAGACATCTTGGTCTTGATATATAACAAATGAATCACCTATAGTTCTCATATGTATATCATTTGCTGAAGGGTCTAGATTACTATATGTTTGTTGAATAACATTTCCCTCTATACTTTGGGCTTGTCTAACTTTAATAAATGTTTGGTCTACTCCAAATCCACCACATTGCCCTGGCACATAAAAATCAGGAGGATATAGAAGTGGACTTGGGTGGCTTGTAAAATCACTTTCTTCAAAATTAGCACTTACGGCCCAATTTCCGCTTCCATCTGCCGACCCTGTAATACTTCGTAAATCATTACTTTTTTCAATATAACCAACTGGAAGATTTACTTGTTGTGAAAATGCACTTTGTTTATTCATACTATTTACCACTGGGGTTTCAGGTGATGGACTTGGCCCAAAATTACCTAATTGAAAAACGCCATTACCTGTTGCTGATAGAGTATGTAAATTATTAAAACTATATCTATTAGCATCTTGACTATAATTTATATTTATATCATTCGCTCCAACTTGAATAGTATTGGCTAATGCTTTACCACCACTTGCAACAAATTGAGTTATATTTTCTCTCTGCGATGGATTCAATCCTATAAAATTTTTTGCATAATTTGGGTTTGTATCTATTAATAAATTTTCAGTAGCACCAAAACCATCTTGTTGTCCCACATTTTGTTGAAAATATGTATTTTGTAAATTAGTATCTCCATTATTTACTATTGAATCTGTTAAAATACTACTTGGTTTTTCTTGTAAGTTTACTTGTTGGGTAGTTGCTGGAAATGCAAGTTCATTTTGACTTAATGATGGTTGTGTTCCAAGTGATAAATACTCACCAGTTTCTGGCACAGGGAACATATCATCATCCTCTTGTTCTTGTAAAATAATTGTTAAAAATGGTAAATTACAAACCCTATCAGCATTTGGGTCGGCTGTTCCTCCTTTATTTAAACTTGCTAATATTGCTGGGTCATTTTTATAAAATAATGGAATAACTCCTATTCCTTTACCATTATTTAATTTAGTGCATTGGTCCCATAAATCATTAAAATCTAATTTACCTTGTGTTGTAAACCAGTTTGCAGTTTGTGGTCGTGTTGAAAATCTTGATGCTATACTTGATGGTAATGGTATAGTTTCTTTTAACGCACTTTCAGCATTCCAATAGGTAATTCTATTACCATTATTATCAATCTGTGGTAAGTATCTAAACCCTTTTATGCATCTTCTCATCGCTTTTTGATAGGCTCTTGATGGATTATTATTACTTTCTGGGTCAAATTTATATGGGTTATATCCTGAACTATTTGTTGTAAATTGTGTAGGGTCAAAATCTCTGCCAAATGTTGACCAACTTGGTAAGCCAAAATTCCTTTGACCTCCTCTTCTTTTGGCGGCCGAATCATTTGTTAATGGTCTTATTGGTGGATTTGCTACCACAACTGATTCATCAATATTATATAAATCATACCCTGAATTATCAGTTCTAAAAACTGATTGACCATTATTAACATCATTATATGTAGAACTATTAGCCATATCATTTGGTGTATAGCAAGTGGCCTCATTTACCATAGCATATGTGCCGTTTATTCCACTTCCATCTGTATATGGAGCAAGGCAGTGTTTAATATTAGCAACTGGTGGACCAGTATTAATTTCACTATTTAACCAAGGTTTTTGTAAATATAATTCATAAGTTTTATATATATTTGGTAAAAATCTTGCCGTGCCAGTTCTACCAGCGACTGGTTGTTGTTGCATTCCTATTCTGGTTTGGGTATAATCATAAGCCAGATTGGTTTGAAAATTATTACTTGGATTTTCAGGATAAGAATATTGGTCATCTATACGACCCATAACCCATTCCACATAATTATTATCATAAAAAGTTGAACTTTGACTTGCTATTGAATTTTCAAAATCATCTTTATCAGTAATTTCTACAAAAGTATTAGTTGCAGAATTATATATTTTATTATTTAATTTTACTAATTCTTGATATTCTTGATTCCATAAACTTACTCTTATATTGCCATCAAATATAATATTACTAACCATCATATCTAATCGTTTAGGTTTATAATATGGTGCAACTTTATTAGAATCAGTATATATTGCTGTTCTCTGTGTTCTACCCATAGTTATATTATAATTTTGCTCAAATCCTGATGGAACAGGAAAAGTAGGAGTATTTATACTTGATAAATTTTTTGCACCCATATACCAGTCATTTTGAAATATAGATGTTTGAGTTGTTTTTATAGCACTATCTAATTTAAAAAACTCTTTACCACCTTCTAATATACAACTATTGCACCCATATTGGCCAACCATATATGGATTTGTTGTATCACTACGAGCCATTAAATTTCCATTATTACTTCTTCGTAAGGGAATAGCCCAATTTCTATGGCCAGGGGTGCCACCTCGTAATTCTGGTGTATAACCAGTATAAATACTATATTTTTTATAATCTTGATATGCATTAATATTATGCATCGTACAAGGTGTGCTTTGTACCATTGGATTCATTTTACAAATACTTCGCCATTCTTTTGGGTTGCCAACAAGCATAATTTTATAAAATTTATCTCTTGCTTGATATTCACTATAATTTTGGCCAACTTGAGTATTACTTCGTTTTATATCTTTATGTAAATTTGAATATAATTGGACACTATCTGGCTCTGTGCAAGTCCAGTATCTTGCATTTAAATATGTTTTACTATAAATATCACCACCTGATGCCCCAGTTTTACTTAATTGTTGTTGTTGAAAAATAGTTTCCCAAATAAATCCTGAAAAAGTTGGATATGATTTAAACGCTTTGGTTGATATTACTGGTTTCTCTCGTTTTATTACACCTATAGAACCTGCTGGGTCAATAAAATCTGCTTGATATACACTTTTTACATCACCATATGGTGTTGCTAGAACAGATGCAGTTTCATTATTATTATAAACATCATAAATTGCTGGTGTTATTTGTATATCTTCTAATGGTCTTGATGCTGAACCAGTAGTTTCTTTAAATACTTGAGTAATTTTATCTGCTACTTGTGCTGGTGTTATATTACCTATTCCAACATCAATATTTATTTTTGTTTTTAAAAAATGAAAATATTTAGAATCTCTCTCACCATCTATATTATTTCTAAAATCTAATACATCTACTTTGTTATGTTTTTCAGGTATACAATCGTTGGTGTATGGATTATAATATGGCCCGTGATTTGCTATTTCGTGGTCTGCATAATCAGTACAATACATTTTAATATTATTTGGGCAAGTAGTATTTCGTCCACCTTTAAATCGTGTGGATTCTATTACTATTGGCTCTTGATAAACTGGATTGGTTTCTCTATCGTGAGTATCTTTAAAATCATTAAAATCTTCTGGATATGTATTAAATGCTATTTTGGCTAATGATTCTCCATATACTCCGTGTTGGCACATTGCAACAGCATTAGTTTGCTGACTAATAAATTCTGCTATATTTATTGCTTGTCCTCTACTTTGTAATAAACATTCTTCATTCCAAAACCCTGCAGGTAATATTTGTAGTGGATTGGCACCACCTTGAGTAAATGGTATTGCTTGACTATCAGGTGCTGATAATGGCTCACTATCACTTTTTATACCAGGAACGGCTTGTTGGTCTCTTACAAATATTCCTTTATCTTTATTTTCTATATTTTGATTTACACTATCTGGAAATGGGTTGGCTTGTGAAAATTGTGTCCCTGGTAAACCCCATTGTGGCGTATTATCTAACCAACTTTTAAAACCCATCATTTCGCACTGGAGTATTTTTGATTCATTATTATTACCAGCCGTATGGTTTGGAACACTCATACTTGCAATAGAGGTAGTTGTCTGCATACCACTTGTTGTATCTTGTGCCAATCTTGTATTATAATAAACACCTTTATTACAACACCATCCGTTGTTTTTATGATTATAAAAATTCATACTGGTCATCATACTGGGAATTGCTGTTGTTGCACTTGCTGTTCTTATTATTGATGCTTCATTTGTGCCATTATCTATACCTTCTTGTAATGATGTCCAATTGGTGCCAAATAAATTCGTGCCATCAAAACAAGGTGCTCCATATTCTTCATTTATAAAAGTGGCACCTCCTAATGTTCCAGCCATAGAACTATGAGTTCTTGTAGCAGTTCCTAATGGTAAATTTACATTAAACTGGCAATTATTATTAACATAATAACATAACTCAACAACCATTTCATTATCTACAACATCTGTATCATTATTTTCAATATCTGCACCAGTAAAAGTTTGGTATTGATTTTCAGTGCCAGCACCTTTTATATTAATTGTGGCACTCTCTAAACTAATTTGGTCTCCTGGCTGTAATAGTATAGATGACTCAATATTAGTAGACCAAGATGAATTTTTTACAACATTTTCGTGGCTATTACTTTCTATTTGACTACTTGTATCTAAATGCTTTTGTTTTTCTGCATTTGCTATTTTACAATTACTTTCTATTAGAATACTATTCATTATAAATATATAAATAAAATAAATATATATTTATATTTTATTATTTTACATTTGGTCTTCATATAAAACTTTATCTTCAAAAGCCTTATATAATTTATTTGGGAATTCATCAAGTTTAGCATATAAAAAATTAAATCTTTCTGGCACAGCCAATCTATAATATCGTGTAAAATTATCTTCTCCACTAAAATTTTCACCATATGTTTCTGCTATTTGTTTTATTTGTGATGAATTTAATGTGCCAAGTAATAAATTAGTGGCATTATTTCTTACTACTGGGCTTACCATCTTAAAAGATTGAACTGAATATAATAATAATCCTATGCCGTGGTGGCGGTATTGACTTGCCAAAGTAAAAAATAGACTTTTTGGTCTTAAGGTATTTGGTAAATCATCAAGTATTATAGCAATGGCTGGTCTATCAGCACTTTCAAAACTATCCTGATAATCTAAAATTTTTTGTAATCTATTTTCATCAAAACTATCATAACTTGTTGCTGGGAAAGCCTCCTTTATTCTTCTACCAGTTTGGTCTTGATGCAAAGTTGTGCTGAATACATATACATCGTCAAAAGCCTCTTTATAAAAATTATTATTTAATAAAAGATTAGTTAATAAATTGGTCTTGCCACTTTTAACTGAACTTACTAATAATACATTTGCACCCTCATTTGCTTTAGGCAATAATGGGTGGATTGGGCGACGGATGTTGATACCAAAATCATCTTGTCTAACTGGTAATATACTTAAATCAAAATCATCACTTGTATTTTCAATATTATTTTTTTTTACCATTTATATAAATATACATAAAAAAATATTAAATAATAATAAAAATGAGTGATAAAAAAATTAATCCAAAATATGTGCCAAAATCTTTAAGTGAAGCCGATAAAAAAAAACAAATTAAATCTATAAAAGAAGGAAAAGATAGACCAAAAACAGATTATAAAACAAAAAGAAGTAGCCATGTGGTTGCTTTTGAAAAAAAATATGGAGAGAAAATAACAAATGATAGTTTTATTTCAAAAAATATTATTTCTAAAACTGGTATAGATGAAATTTTATCAAAAGGAAGGGGTGCATATTATTCGGCTGGAAGTAGACCAAATGTATCAGCAACCCAATGGGCAAGGGCAAGATTGGCTAGTGTAATTATGGGTGGACCAGCAAGAAAAGTAGACCAAAAAATTTGGGATAAATATAAAAAATAATATTTTTCTCTCTATATTTTAAAATGGAATTGACTAAAAAGCAAAAAGAAATGTTAGAAAAACATAAAACTCATCATACTAAAAAACATATGGAAGTTATGATAAAATTAATGAAACAAGGTAAATCATTTAGCCAAGCACATAAAATGGCTATGACTTCCGTAGGTAAATAATTATTTTATCATATTTATTGCTAATGTAATTTGTTTTTTTAATTTATCAGTCATTTTAAACTTTTTACCTTGGAACATAAATGTTTTACCCTCTTCGTGTTTTAAAAGAGGTGATAAATCACTTTTTGTAAATTTATAATCTTTATCAACTTTTAATGCTTTTCGTAATCCTCCTTCTTTAATTTTACCTTCAGTTTCAGTAAATACACCTTCCTCTTCTTTTTTACTCTTTCTTTTAGGAGAAGATTTTTTTGATTTTTTTGGTTTTTTTTCAAAAGTATCTTTTTCACTTGGTGGTTTATCTTTACGATACATTTTTATATATTTATTAAATAAAATTATTTTATAAATATATATTAAATATGTTTTTATGTGCCGTATCTAACAATAATAGAGAACAATATAATGGGGCAGATGTTGCCAGTGTATTTACAACTAATTTAACAGAACCTTTAAAATTAAAAGATTTTACAATTGAACTTGTTGATTGTGTTATAACTGCTGATAATTTAATTACTATTACACAGAGAAATAGTAATATTGTTTTTAGAGTTGGAGGAGAAAGTGTTAGTGAACAATACCAACTATCTATCCCAACTGGTCGGTATAAACCAAATGAATTAGGAAATATTATTGTAGAACAATTAAAAGAACTTACACCTCTTGCCAGTTGGGTAAGTAATGACCCTGCTGGTAGTCCAACTTTTTCTTGGTCTATGGATTATAATAGTTTATCTAATCTTGATAAATTTACTTTAAAATATACTAAATTACCTACCCATTCTACACATATAAGCGATAAAATAGTTGGTAAAAATATTGATATTGGTTATGATGGTGTAATCACACGAACAAGTGGTAGTGTATGTGATTATGTTAATAATTTTGATAATAATACACCTAATAATGTTCCTATGGACGAAGATTTTGACCCAGATGATTATGAATTTATATCTTCTACTGGTTTAGATGTAGGTGTTAATCCAATTTTTCATACACAATCCACTTTTGATAATTTAGGTATAGCAGAGAGTGGAGGTAGTTTTGAAGTTGTTATTAAACCTATGAGAGTTTGTAGAACTAATAATTATTGCACTACTGCATCAGCACAGGGAGGAACTGGTAGTTCAACAGCCGTAAATCAGCAAAATTATTTTATTATAGAAGACAATACAACAGGAACTGATTATGATTCTGCGAATACAGGTTTAAATCCTAATAGTTTTTTATCACCTAATTCTAAAACAACTTTACGAATTGATAACCAAGGAAAAAAATATTGTTCTGGTTTAGTGGTAGATATTCCTAATGGTGATAATAATGACCCAAGAGGATTACCATATAACAAAAATATAACAAAATTAATTTTTCCAACAAGAGATGATGTTATTTTTGATGCATCTGGTGATTTAACTGGAAATGTAAATCGTATTGAAGAAATAAGGTCTACTTGGAATAATAATATTTTAGTGTCTGCAAATAGACGGCAAGGGGCAATGTTTAATGCTTGGAATAATATTCCCAATTATGCATTTCATTTAACTTTAGATAATGCAACTGGATTAGGTGCAACAAATGCCGAAGCAAAATCTACTTTAAAAAAAATCCAAGAACCTTTTACAGAACCAATTAGTATGAGATTAGCAGTTGCACCTCTAATTGCTGGTTTAAAACAAGGCACCTCTGGAGTTGCCCAAAGTTATATAACAGCAACTGGGGGTGGAATAAATCAAATTTTAACACCAAGAAGTGGTAGTGCTGGTCCCTTTTCAGTAAAATATAAAACTGGAGTAGTAGGTCAATATAATACTCAATTAGGAAACCCTGGCCGACATACCACTAATTTTGGTGGAATATCTGGAAGAAGACCTTATTATATGATTACTGAATTAGATTCTAATTTTGTTCCTTCCAAAGTAATAACTATGGATGGTGGAGAACATACAACAGCAGGACAAAAATTATATTTAAATGATATAAATACTTTTGATATATTTTTAAATGGAAATCCAATTGAATTAAACGATGCACAAGCCGAACAATTTATAAATAATCTTTGTTCTTTTATTGACCCTACTGCAGATGTAATTGGTGATAGTTTCACTTTAAGACAATATTCCACCAAATTTCAATATCTACCAACCCAAATATCAGCAATTAATGATTTAATTTATAATGAGATGAAATTTAATATTGCAGAAAATAATTTCCTTGATGGACCACAATTTACGAGAGATGTAGAAATAAATTTAGTTCCGTTAGATAGTCAAATGGCTGACGCTAATTCTTCCGTAGAATTTAATATTAATGCATTTATACCTAATAGAATAGACCCTGATTCTAAATATACAGATGAAGATGACATTATTACAACTTTTAGAAATAATCCAAATAATCAAAGAGGTCAAGAACAAATGATTGAATGCAACCCTGCAAGTTGGAATGCTGATTTTACTATATCAAAACCTGGTCTTGGACCATCAAGAAATTTAGTTGATTGGACCAATTTTAACCAAAATGATGCAAATAGTAGATTAAGATTAACAATAACTATAGATAATTATTATAAATTTGCTTGTAAGATAGCATATTCCACAGATGGTGGAGCATCTTTTCAACAACCACAAACTATTATAGAAACATTTGAACAAGCAACAGACTTTGCAGGTATTTCTAATCCAAAATTTGAATGCACAAGTAAAAGTAGATTATATCCTATGCATCCAGCCATTTCAGTATACCCTGGTTCTGGCTTTGACGATTCACAACAAGGTATAAATACAGCAGTTATACAAAATACATCTTTAGTTAGATATTCACAAAAATTTAATCCTTTAGGAGAGAAAATATCCAACTATAATTTTAAATTAGGAAATATACCAAATGGTTCGGCAAATACACCTGATATTTTTGTTTTTCCAAATGAGGAGGCTGATTTATCACCAAGTGCTGGAATCGTAGATTTAGCAGAACCACCAATTATGATTAAATTTGGTTCTAATTTATCAACAGGGCCTCTTGCACTTGCAAATACTGGAATTTTACCAGCAAATGATATACCACCACTTTCCTTGCAGTTAAATAGTGAAACCACAGGCTTTGCTGATAGTTATTTTGCAGAAACAAGTGATTATTCTATATCAAATGTTCTTTCTATTGTCGCACCTGCTTTGCCATTTTTCAAACCAGCGATTAATACTTTCGTTGTGGAATTGGCCAACTTCCCTGCAGAAGGCTTTATAACTTTTGGATTTGACAGAAATACAAGTAATCAATCTGGTTTAGGAAATAGTAGTCAAATTGTGGGTGTTGTGCCATTTTTAGTGGATAGAGATATTACTATGAGTGTTGCTAATGAATTTATTACATTACAATATTCTTCATCTTATAGTCAACCAGTAAGAGTTAGTTTACCTACTCAACAATTTATTTATAATTTTGATTTTAGATTGAGAGATATTACTACTGGCCAATATGTAAAAGGATTAATAAATCCAACACAACTAATATTTAGAATAGAAAAAATCTAATTAAATATATTTATTTTTTTATAAAATAATTATATTTTATATATATAAATGGCTGATTTAGATTCCCAACCTTTAAGTGAACCTGTTGCCAGTGAAACAATAATAATAAAACCAGATATTCAAACAACAATTACCCAGGCACAAGGAAATAAAAATGTTGACTTTTTATTTCCAGATTATATTGAGTATTTTTTACCAAGTCAATCATATCTTTCTTGTAATGTTACAATGAGTGGCCGTGGCAACCCTATACCATCAAGAACTGCTGGATTCCATAGTTTAATAAATACTATTAGACACACAGATGGCACTAATTCTAATTTATTAAGTGAAACAGTGCAGTATAATACAAAAGTAGGACAAATTTATACATATTCATCAACTGATGCTCTTGTAAATACAAGACTCAATTTTGAGGGTCTACAAGGCACCGATAGTTATTCAAATAATATTTACTGGGGTCTTGATGATGGAAAAAATACTTGGGCATCCGTTGGTGCTGGTAGTGGCACAGGAACAATTAATGCAACACCTTTAGTAGCAAAATCACCTCAAATTAATTCAACTATGAAAACATTTTTATTATCAACTGATAAATTTGTTCCTTTAAATGTTATGGGTGGTCTACGAACATCTTTACAAATTGAAGATTATAGAAGAAGTTTAGAATTTACCACTGGTTCTTTAGGTGTTAACCAAGAAAACGGTGTTTGCCCAGTTATTGCAAGAATATTACCAGTTCCAACTGGACCAACTAATAGACAATTTAGCGTTCCTACTGGACAAGGAGGTGCCGGGTATGCCAATGGCCATGTGTATCCAGTGTATTTGGCTTCTAATTTAAGTGAAGTTAGAGGATATGTGGAAGCCAAGGCTAGTGGAGCAATTACAGCAGATGCCCAGTGGTATTGCACTTCTACTGGTTCATTTTTACCACCCAACCCTGGTGATATTTTACAAGTAGGAAAAGCAGGAGGCACAATTACCCCTGGCCAATTACAAGTATTAGCAAATTCTAATTTATTTAGTGCTTTACGAATAGGGTCAAAAGAGGCACCCTACTATATAGATGTTGGTATTGATAGTCCTAATGTTAGTTTAGGAACAACTGCAACTGCAGAAGTTTTAGCATCTTATGGAAATGGCAAAGTAGCCTCACCTTTTAAATGTCTTAATCCAATTCCAAATAGTGATTCAGGTATTATAAATTCACAATATCCAAATGACCAAAACCCATTTTCAATTGGTGATAGATTATATATTTCTACTTCTACCAGTAATACCAGTGAAAATGCATTAGGTGTCATTACTGGATTTTCAAGAACAGGTATTCAAGTCCCTGGCACTGGAACAACAGCCAATCAACAAGGTTTACGAATTTATTTCCAACCAAATACTGCACCAGTTGCTGGATTACCAACCTCGGACGCAGATATACAAACTGGTATAGCCGTTGGAAGTCTTACAGGTGGAACTGCTGGAACTGGTTTTAATACTTTATTTGATTCTAATGCCACCCCTGGATTTAAATTATATGTAAAAGAAGCCGAAAGAAAAGTTGCTTTATCAACTGGTGTTGACCAAATAAGAGCAGGAGGTGCCCCTTTATATTGCCCTGAATTATTAAATCAAATGAATGAAGTAATTGGTTTTGCAATTAATGATTTACAATATCAAGTCAAAAAAGTTATGGTTGACCCAAGAGTGGCACAGAGTGATATGGCACAAGCAAGGGGTGCTGGGTATACATTTGATATAGAAGAAGATTTCACACAATTAACCAACCTTGTTTCAACTATTGGCCCAACTAATACTCTTATTAGTAATCCAAATATTACAAGGGCTTTAAGTGTTATATCAGTTCCTTTAAATCAAAATGACCAATTTAGTATTATCTCAAGTTCTCTCAACGGAAGAGCAAGTAATATGACTAACTACCAGTTTGAAATGGGTTTAGATGGTAGACAACCAATTAGGGCTGTTAATGTTTCTTCTTCTTCTTTACCTGACCCTATGATTCAAACACAGCACATTCTAGAATTAACAAAAGCAACTGAAGCAAGTGGTTATTTTACCAGTAATTTAAGCAAAGTTTCTACTAATTTTGCCGTTGGTCGTGCTTTTAGCAGAACTAATATGTTTTATGATTTAATGGCCGCTGGTTCACTTATGTTATTAGCAAATTATGAAACCAGTGCATCTGGTCCAAAATTATTCGTCCACTTCTTACATCATTTAAGAAGTATTACATTCTCAAAAATGGGTGTTTCAATTTCTAATTAAATTAATAATTTAATAAAATAATATTTATAAAAATTATTTTATTAATATATAACAAAATGCAAAAACAAAGTTTTACTAAAAGACGAGTGATAATTACACCAAATAATAGCCCTTCTTTAAATACTTTTTCAGCAAGTGAGTTTCCTAATATTCAATTTGTTTTATCTAATCAAAATGGTATGCTTGATCCAAGAACTTTGAGATTAAATTACAAATTAAATATTGTAAAAGGTGCTAATACACGTGTAGCAAATAATCCTGTAGCAACACAATCAGCCACTAATGGTGTTAGTTTAAATAATCGTGCAGGGTCTATGGCTGTTATAGGCCAAGTTAATGTCTCTTCTATGAATGGCCGGAATATTGAAACCCTCCAGAACTACAACCGCTATGTATCAACTTTTACTCCAAATACAGAAAATCAATTTGATTTAATAAATACTCTCTCAACTGGCGACCCTTTTGTTTCAAGTAAATCAGTTGTTGCTTGTCGTCAAGCCAACGTGCCAACAACCCATTCAGTTCCTTTAAAAACTGGCTTTTTAAGTGGTTCAACACCAATTAATCTCTCAACAAAAGGCTTTCACGGATTAAATATTAATATTCAACTTACACAAAATAGTAATGCGGTTGGACCATTTACATTTTTTACAGATAGCACAAATGGAACTCCAACAAGAACTATAGTCCAGTGTAGCGACACTACCTACGAATATAAATTAAGCGATGTATTTTTATCATATGATATTTATGTTCCAAGTGATATAGTATTTAATAGTATGCCTTCCAGTGGCCAATTTGTATTTAATAGTATTAATTCTCTCACCTCAACTCTTATAGCAAATGATTCTACAACTACTCTTCGTCTCGGTGTTAAAAATGTATTATCTATTACTCATTCTTTAATACCAGCAATTCATCAAAATAATCAAAAAATGGATTCTTTAGCACTACCTCCTCTTACCACTGGTGCCAATGCAACCAGTTTTGGTGCTTATGCCCCATTAAACTCAATTCAATATATGCGTGGTGGTTTATTATTTCCATATAATTATATTTTAGATAGTGAAACACAAGCACAAGAAGGCAACCCAAGTGCACAAATAGTGGAACCTGCATTACATTCTTGCACTTTATACGAAGACGGACACCACGGAATGAATCCATTAACCAACACCAGCCCTGGTATAAATAATATTCCACAATTTGCTGTTAACCCAAGTAATATTAATGGTGGTGTTAGTTTGGCCCAGGCTCCAGATGCTGATAGTAATTTCATTTTAGGAATTCCTTGCGATAGTCAAAAAGTAGGTGTTGATTACTCTATGAGTGATTATGCATTTAGAATTAAAAGTGATATTAATGGCCAAACACCATTTCAAATGTTTACCTTTGTAAGATGCCGTAATGTAGCATTATATAGCCCCACAGGAATAGAAGTTGTTGAATAATTAAATTTAATAAAATAATATTTATAAAAAATTATT
>TARA_R100000353_G_scaffold23397_3_pt1 | contig 13441 bp, 16 predicted proteins | sample TARA_R100000353 | Tara Oceans TARA_R100000353 (sample SAMEA2620663) | marine metagenome | biome: marine biome (ENVO:00000447); feature: surface water layer (ENVO:00002042); material: "saline water (ENVO:00002010), including plankton (ENVO:xxxxxxxx)" | depth 5 m | reverse complement strand
TGTAAAACCGTGAAAGAGAAGTTATGAGATAAAATCCACTGTGATCTTCATCGACAGATGCTACTTCTCTATCTTTCTCAGTGGACATATTTTGCAGTTGTACTTTGATAACATCACCAACTACTAACTGCAAATTACCAGGGACTACTACACGTAACCCTTGAGTATTTAGGAGATAATTCCTAGATATCGCTTGTGGGAGTGTCTCTGGGGTACGATCTTTAAAAGTTAGATCGTTTGCAGCTGCATCTTGACCACTATAATATGATTCATCATCTAGTATAGCAGAAACGATCCTAGTTGGACGCTTTGCTAGGGATTCTTGACCTGGAGTTAATCCATCTTGTGATCCTAAATGAGCTAGTTGATTCCAACATTTACCAGCAGAGTAAGTTGATTCACTAAAATCTCCTGTAGAAAAGTTATAATACTGACATCGTAACGCATATGCACCAGTTCTGAGTCCTTGCATTAAATTAATCTCAGATGTAAACTGAACATCTATTAAAGTTGCGTCTGTTTCTACACCAGCAGAGTCTTGAAAAGTTTTAATATTGCTTTCTTGACCTGCATTAGTAAGACCCAAACTTCCTTTAATATCCATTAAAGAGTCAATTGATCTAAAATTATACCCTTTAGCATTCTCATAGAAAAAGAATCCAGCAGTTCCTTCAGAATACTTTCCATTAACAGTTTCAGCACCTTCACCATCACCTTTTCCACCTGCTCCATAAGGAATAGATTGATCTTGTAACTTAGCACATATAGCAAAAGGAGTTAAATTTTTAGGTATAATAGTCTTATAATTTTCACAAGGATCAAAGATGTAATCTTTAGCAGTATTAAGACCTTCATCACCTAAAACTCTTTCAACAATCTTATCTGGTTTACCAGATAGTGTAGATTTTATTCTAGTTTGTGGATCATCGAGTGCTTCTGCAGAAATCAAACCTAGATTATAGTTTTGTATCTTACCAGAATTAATTCTATCTCCAACTCTATAAACTTTAAATGCGTAACTATAATCGTTTCCATCTGGTCCTTCTAAATCAATCTCAACCAACTCACTACCAGTGATAGGACCAGATCCACTACCAATTAAATTTTTACCACTATCATTAATATTCAAGTTAGCACTAATAAATGGTTTAGAAATATCTTCATAATAAGTAAAACCAGACACAAGATCAGCTATTTCTACTGGTTTTTTCTTTGCATATGGTCCCTGTAGCATAGAGATTCTAATGCTTTTAAATTGATAAATTGCAGGATTGGTATTATTTTCACTCATTAAGCAGTACCTAATCTACTGAGATGAAGTGGAGCATATATTGATGCATATGGATCTGTCTGTGGTTGCATAAAGTTACTACCACCACTTGAATCTCCAGATTTATCAGAACCACCACTACCCGAGAATCCAGATTTATTCATAGATTGTATAGCACCCATTAATTGTTGCTGTCCTTGTGCAAGAATAAGTGCTTCTTGACTCAACTCCTTATTATTAATATTAGGCATAAACAGAGATCCAACTGTCTTAGGTGCTTCTATATTATTACCTGTATTATCTGATGGAGTTATATTTTCAGATTGATTCAGTGTCTTAGAACTATTCTTAGTAAACTCTAGAGGATCTACAGCAGATGATAGTCCATCATATCCACCAGGGTGTCTTTCTAAGTGTAGATGTGTGTTATCAGCAGCCATATCACCTGTACCTGGCCAATACTTCACTCTAGCAATTGTTTCACCTTTTCTAACCTCTTGTCCTTTCTCTACTGTTGGATCAACATGACCATATAGAGTTGCATCTCCTGCATCACTTGTTACAACAACAGCAGATCCATGCATAAAATCAGGAATGATAGAAGTCACAGTACCATCTTCCATAGAAGTAACAGGAGATCCTCTATCGACACCAATATCAATTCCTTTATGGTCATTAGATCCATATGATAAATTTCTAGGACCAAATTTACTTGTGAGTACTGGTCTTCCTTGTGGTAGAACTGCAGAATAATCAGTGTCTTCTCTTTGTCCTGTGAACATTTGTGCCATTTGTTCAGCACCACCTGTATTACCAGTCATTAGGTTACCAAAAACTCCTCCAGCATTAGCAGGAGCACCAGTAAGTAAATTACCAATACCAGTGCTTACACCGCCTAGTCTTAGATTAGTTAATCCAGATGCTTTTACTAGTTTTCCTAGACTAGGACCAACTGCAGACTTCAAGAATTGTCCCATAGGACCTAAAGTACCAATAACTTGGTTAATTGCTGTAGCAATACCACCAATAGCAAATTGGAAAGGCATTTGTAGTGCATCGGTCATATGAGATCCCATCTTGTTAACAAGATCTTTTCCTCCAAATGGAGTGAAGGTTACGATCTCACCATTTGCTTCACCACCTTGGAATGGTCCAAAATTAGTCGGATTATCCAAGAAATATGATCCACCACTAGCATTTTTAACTTCTCCGTCAGTTTGTTCTGTAATACCTTTACTTTCTAATAAAGTTTTGTTAGCGTTCGCAACATTTTCTTCACCATACGCACTTAAGGTACCCCATCCTCCTACTTCATCAGGAACAACATTCAAGAAATCAAACATATTTAAGAATTTTCTACCAGACTCACGTATATTAGCATCAATAACCGCCATAGTTTCATTAGACTGAGAGAAGTCACCATGCTTGATGAGTGAGTTCACACCTTCAAATAAAGCACGGAAAGGAGCTCCTACTATCTCCAGTCCACTAGACAAACCAGCAGTAATATCTGCAATACCATTCATCATAATATTATTTCCATCACCACGAATCCAATCATCAACACCACGAGTCCACTCACCAATATATCCTGATAACGTACCTACACTTAAAACTGTTGCTGCACTTGATAGTCCTGCTGCGAGCATTCCTGTAGTACCAGTTGCACCAGCAAGAAGGGTTGCATCAGCACCAGCGTCAGCATAATCAAGCATAGCATTAGCATAATCACCAGTTAACATGCTTACAGTTCCAGTAACAGCAGATAAGAGAGGAATTGCATGAGCCGCTCCACTTCCTCTAAGTGCGGTATTAGCATTTTTAACTTTCTTCAAAGCATTCATAGGATTTAGAAAATCTTTCATTCCATCAAATGTTTGTACGATTTTATTTGGTTTGTATGGAATTACTTCAGCTCCTACTTCTACAACTGCTTCGGATGCATTAACCGCACCTAATCCCTTGTTTACATTTTTAGTAGTATCAATAACCTTATTACCAGTGCTTACTCCCTCTAAAACTGGTTCTTTAACCTTATTAACGACGTTATTAGGAATAGCATTATCAATTTTTGTGAGATCACTTGCAGGTAAGATTCTATTGTTTGGAACAACATTATTTGCTGGATTGAGAACTTTTGAAGTACTACTCGCCAACTGGTTTGGTTTAGGAGTAATATCAATCAAATTCCTAGTAGGAATTCTCCTTCCCCTATTTCCAAGGAACGAAGCAGCAGCTATTGCAAGTTTGTTTCCAAGGAACCCTGCTGCTATAGCAGCAATAATATCGAAAGCTACTTTACCTAATGCTTTAAGTAAATCTCCTAACCAAGTAGGTTTTTTGACTTTTTCTGATTCTATGGTACCAGATAAATCTTCTATTTTTTCTAAATTATCTTCTTGTCTATCAAATTTACTAAGAGCACCATCTGTACTTGCGGATAGAAGAAGTTGATTTTGTGCTGTTAATAATTGATTAGTTAGTTGTTGTTCTCTTAATTGATCTTGTAGAACCGCATCTTCGCCATATTTTGTAATATCTGAACTACCTGTAGTAGCAAGAGCAGAAGATCCAGACATCAACTGATTCACAGTTGTGCCTTCTATCAACATTGATGATGTAGGAGTGGCTATAGAAACCGAGGCAGGTTGATTTGGAGCAGAGGATTGACCACTCTTACCATCTCCATCATCCTTTTTTCTATTTTGGAAACGCTCAATGATCTTTTCTATAACACCTGTTTGAGCTGCTTCATATCCTTGGGTTCCTGACGCCATTATCGGTTGTTTTGTTGTTTTAGTTCCTCAAGATGCTGAGATAGAAGTGCAACGTATACAATTCTTTCCCAAGGCATCATATTATCTAGCTCAGTCAAAGAGTATTTATGATGGTGCATCAAAGCAAAGTTAGTTTGAAAGTACTCCTCCAAGTTAGTATGGAAGAGTGCTATGCGAAAAAACTCTGTAGCCCCGAAATAGTGTACTCGCTCTCTTTTTTAGTTTTTGGGTTCTTAACTTTAAAAGTATGCTGTAGTTTAGGCATAGTCTCAAAGAATTTTGCAAATTTATCGAATTGTTCTTGAGTCATGCTCTCAACAAAATTTGCAAGTTCTTTCTGACTACAATCTTTTGACTCAGTTACCTCTTCACCCTCAAAAATTTGATCAATACAGGAAATAATAAAGTCTAATCCATCCACAGCATCACCCTTATCAGCAAGTCCAGTATTAACAAAGTGTTCAATACTTGGATACTTCATGATTACACCGACTTTATCGGTAATCATAATTTTAGGATCATGTCCTTTTGGTTTAAATACTTCAACATCAGAGATATTGATCTCATGTGAGACTTGAGTCTTATTATCATCTAAGCATGTAACATTTAATGTTACAACTTCACCAACAGATGCTGCACGTATTTTTAGAAAAAGATATTCTAAATCAAAACTAGGGAGACTCGCAGGTTTTATACCACGAGTAAGAATACAGGCACTGAGAGTATCAATAACTGATTGAGTAATTTGTTTTTCGTCTTTACTGTCCATAGCAATAAGAAGAATCTTCTCTTCTTTTACTAAAAATGGACGATATTTTATCTTTTTACCGCTCGATGGTAGTTCCAATTCATAGGTTGGTGCGGTAACCTTTGGTAATGCCATAATAAATGCAAGTTATATAAGTATTTAGCCTGAAAAAAGCATGTCTCTTCCTTGTTCATTATACGCTACTCTATGCTTCGAGTAGTAAAAACTAGCAGTACATTTTACAAGTTGACTAGTTCCAAATGAAAGAGGAATTGCTTCTACTGCATAAGGAAACACTTCCTGTAACACATGAACTGTAGAAACTCTATTAGTTTCAGAAACAGGACCTTTTTCTGCTTTAGCAATTCTAACTGTACAATGGTAATTTTCTGGAAATTGTAATCTTGTAGTTCTATTAACCGCAAACTTTGATGCCGCCATCGCTTTCTCTTCAGAATTTGTATCAAGTTGTTGTACTGTTGCAATTTCGCTACCATCAGGTTGAAACTCTTGAAAAATATACTGGTACCAAGTTTGCATAAACTTAAAAGGACTCATATTAGCATCACACATCCAACCAAGTTGAAAATCAGTAAACATTTTTTGATGAACATAGTTTGTGACACCTTCACCCATAAACCTTCCAGTCATTTGTCCAGTAGCAGCCTGTGCTCCAGGAAGTGTTACTTCATCTACAAATTGTTCATGAAAATTAAATCCATTAAAGAATTTTTGCTCATCTAAAACACTTTTAACTCCATCAGCTTTATCGAAGTCAAACTTCACCCGAAATCCAGTGGAGAGCGCCATACCCCCACCTCTCGCTATGTTTGACATTAAATCTCTATACGACACTTGATCTAAATATTATGTGACCTGTAATATTTATGGCTTATTCTGGAAAGTTTAGACCCTCCAATCCTAAGAAGTATCGAGGTAATCCAACTAGAATTATCTATAGATCCATGTGGGAGAAGAAGTTTATGATATTCTGCGATAGAACTAGGTCTATTGTAGAGTGGGGAAGTGAAGAGATAATTATACCCTATCGTTGCCCTACTGATGGGAAAGTTCATAGGTATTACCCAGACTTTTACATCAAAGTGCTCAACAAAGATGGTAAATATAAGAAGTATATTATTGAGGTGAAACCTAAAAAACAGGTTGCTGGTCCTGATAAGAATCCTAAGAGAAAGACTGCTGCATGGAGACGTGATGTTCTAACTTTTATGAAAAACCAAGCAAAATGGGAAGCAGCAGAAGACTATTGTGATGATAGAAGAATGAATTTCATGATACTCACGGAAGATCACTTAAATGTCTAGCACTATATTTGAACAAGTAAAAGAAGCAGCGGGTTCTGAGAAGAGATCACTTTCTTGGTATCGTCGTCAGGTAAAGTTGATTGCGAAGAACTATACTCTCGATTTGCTCAAAAGTGACGAAAACTACGATGCTAGTGCTACACCAGAATTCCAAGATACTAATGAACTCCGCAACGAAGTGAGAATCGGACATTTATATCTTTTCGAGTATAAAGCAACGTCAAAAACTCCATTTCACGATACATTTCCTCTAGTCTACGTCATAGACAGGCAAGCAGACCATTTTATAGGTGCTAATTTACACTATATTAATCCAAAATCCAGATATTCAGTTATAGATAACTTAATTAACAACGATTATCTTAAGGTTTCTCCTAACTGCGTCCATAAATATTTGAGTAATAATGTGAGTGGTTATTTTCTTGACCTAGGTAAAGATGAATGGGATACGGCAATTTTCTTGCCTATCGAGAATTTTATCATTACAAAATCCAAAAAAAGTTACTCTAAAAAAAGAGTTTGGGAAGATACCAAAAAATCTAAGACTCAAAAAGGAGCATTCAAAATTCCTAGAGACATTGAGTTTTATAGTGGAGAGCAAAATTCTAACATTGTTTAAATGTCTAATAATTCAAACTCTAATAATAATACAGGATCTGCAATGAGATATCCGATAGATATGTCTATCGAGGAGCAGTCGGATTATATTAGATTTCAGTTTTTTAAATATAAAGCACCTTTTAAGCGTGGAGGGGAAGTAACTCTTGGAGGAGCAAGTAATGAAGGGTATTATGGTGAAACTGGAGAAGGGTCTATAGGAGAAAAAGCTGGTAGTGATGTTCTCATGTATATGCCTCAGGACGTCAGCACATCTATGTCTTCATCATGGGGTGGTAAAGAAATATCTAACGCTGCTGCTGGAGCTCTTTCCATGTATTCAAATTATATAACTGATCCAGACAATAAAAAATTACTTCAAAATTTTCAAGCTGGTTTAAAAGGATTAGCAGGAATGCCCACTAGTGCTGGTGCTGCATTAGTAAGAATGGGATTAAGTGCAACTGGTGCTCAATCCAACTTAACACAAAATGATATTTTGGGAGGAACTTCTGGTGTTATTTTAAACCCAAATACAGAAGTTTTATTTGGTGGTCCTGCTATACGTAATATTGGGTTTAAATTTAAAATGATGGCGAGGAGTGAGCAAGAAGCGAAAAGAATGATTAGAATTTGTCGAACTTTTCAATTTCATGCTGCTCCAAAATTAGGTATGTCTGTAGATCTTAAAGACATGTTTATAAGAGGTTTAGACGGAATTGCGAAAGTAAAAACATTTGGATTTTTCAAAGACACAGATTTACACAAAAAAGGTAAACTAAAAGAAAACGAATTTGCAGTTAATAATTTTATTCAGATCCCTAATTTATGTTTATTTAAGTATATGACTGGTCCTGATATAAATCCATATCTTACTCAGTATAAAGCATGTGCTATAACAAACGTTGATGTTAACTTTACTCCAGATGGGTCTTATTCAACTTTGATAGGTGGATATCCATCTGCAGTAGAGTTGAGTCTATCTTTTGTAGAGACAAAACTCATTTATCAGAGTGAAATTTCAACATATGAAGAGGCAGCAAGTAACTAATGTATTTTTCTATTTTACCAAACATTAAATATGACGTTAAACCTCAAAGTTTTCCGTTTTCTTCTTCTGATTTTGTTGAAGTAAATAACTTCTTTAGAAGATATTCTATAAATGAGGATATATTCGACTTTTCGGTATTTTTGAACAAATACGCTGTAAATCAAGGTATAAGAATAGAAACTCTTGCTAATGGAATTTACGGTAGACCCGAACTTGATTGGGTAATCGCATTGACTAATAATATTACTAATATCTACGAAGATTGGCCAATGGACGATAATGCCTTACAACAGTGGGCAGAGGGTAAATATGGATCTACTGTATACAGCGATTTAGCGTATTATGAAATATCTGCAGATTTGAAGAATTCTACTGGATTAGCAGTTTTAAAGAAAGGTCAAAGAGTTGATTCAAATTTTTATAACGGAACTTTTTCATATAACGATGGAGATGTAGCAAATACGGTCATTACCGTAAGTGGATCTTCTGTTGCATCTCCAGTTACTTTGTGGGAAGAGGTATCAAGGAAAAATGAAGAAAAAAGAGATATATGGGTACTAAAACCAAAGTATATTGAACCTCTAATTCAGTCATTAAAAAAGCAGAGCAAATATGGAAAATGCTCTGCTTATCTTAATAAGAAATTAAAGACGACTTTAAAGTAACGCGACTTTTTTGGTCAAAAATTGGCGGGAAATTTTTTCCCACTTTTATGGAATTGAAAAGTCAATTTTGACACAAGTTATTTTGTTTCTTCGATTGCTTCCTTAATTATTCTCTTCAGTTGTTTACCCTTCTTACCTAGACCAACAGTGGAGTCAATTTTTACTTTGACCCAGTATAGTCCTATAACAATCAAGGTAAATGGAATTGCATCTTCCCATGCTATTGTATTATAAGCATCGGCAAGACCACCAAATATAGCAAATATCATTTAATCTTCCTCGGCAAGGCGAGCGAAGTATGATAGTGCATCATCATCAGACTCACTACTAGCAGCAGGTTCTGAGGGAGCAGACATACGCTCACGGAATGAAGACTTTACAACTGGTTGAGGTTCATACTCTTCACTATCAACACCTATGTTAGGACGTTGAGGAGCAGAGGAGATACCTAAAACCAAGTTAAGTCTTGCTTCAAGTGCTTCATAAGTTTTAAACTCAGAAGGAGCAGTAAATGCTTCAAGACTATGCTCACTCTTATAGATGTTCTCTAGAACTTCATCATCACCAGAGAGTGCTGCACTTTCTGCAAACTCACTAGAATCATAGTTCCAGAAACCTGCAACGGTTTTGATTTTTAGTTTAAAATCAGCACCTTCCCAGAAGTCAAAGGGATTAAGAGGAGCCTCATCTTCAAACTCAGGTTTCATCACCGCCATGATCTTATCAAAGATCTTCTTACCATAACGGTAGAGAAAGACCTTACCTTCATTATGAGGATTCTTGGGATCACGTACAACATAGATGTTGCTGTAATAAGAAAGTTTACGCTTTTGTTTACGTGCAATTTCCTTATCACTCTCTGTTCCTGAGTTCCACAGTTTGTTATTGTAGACACTTACAGGATCTTGCTCTCCTTTAGTGGTGAGAGAGTTCTCGATGAACCAACCACCAGGTCCTTGGAATGCATGAGAGTAGAGTTTTGCCCATGGAAGTGATTCTCCCTCTGGTTGAGGAAGGAATCGGATAACGGCATAACCGTTACCAGAAGCGTCAAGTTCGGGCTTCCAAAACCTATCGTCGGCACTAGAATTAGTACTGGACTTTTCAAGTTCCTTTTGAAGAAACTCAAAACTTGTATTGGACTTACGCTTAAGATCTGAAAAAGACATAGGATTATTCGGATTAATTTGGATACTGTTTTATGATGCCCTATCACTCAAACATTATAAAGGGCGAAGGGTCGGGCGTCAAGCCCCTTCGCCGCTAAAATTCTTCATCATGGTATTGACTTTAGTTCTAAGATCCATGAACATATCTTTGACCGTTAGATTAGGATCTCCACCAAGCATAACAACTGCATTACGCATGTTCTCTACCACAGTTTTTGCTTCCTCGTCTTCACTAAGTGACATCCTAGCATACATGATTTCTTGCTTTTCTAGGAGAGACATCAGGATTTCAAGATATTCTTTCCTGCGATCATTATCAAGCACAGGGAAACTCATTGCATAACGGAAGCATTGTTGCTGCAATTCCATCATCTCTTGTAGGTCACCACGGACCATTTCTGATTTAAAAAAGTCGCTCATACCAACATTAACTTTGCTCTTGAAGTACGCTTGATGAAATTTAATTTTTGTGCATCAAACTTTAGTTTTTCTTTTAATGGTTTTGAGATTAGTTTAGGAACTGTTTCCAATTCTATCTCATTTACCTCACAGTAGTGAATTATAGCGTCAATATAGTTCATGTCTTTATTGTTCAGAACTATGCGCTCCACTTCCTGCGAAAATCTCGCAGTTGTCATAAATTTATCTTCTAATAGTTTGCTTCTTTCCATGGGCAACTTTATACTCGTCGATGTATTGTAGGAGTGAATCCAAATATATTTTTTTAACGGGACGAACTACTACCTGTGTGTCTCCGTCTTCACAGGCGACAATAGTTACAAGTTGCTCAACACGGATATTATATTGCTCAAGTAGCATACATGCGTACGCACATTCTTGAACAAAGTAATCGTATAATCTCTCGTCCGTCTTTTGTTTTGCTGATGTCTTAAAATCTATGATGGATAGAACTCCATCGAACTCAGCGATACAATCAACACGCCCTGCTAGTTCAAGTTTATCTGAATAGAGCGCTACCTCTTGAACGTATATATTATTTATACGATCCAAAGTAGGGCGAGAATGCTGAAACATCAATACGGGGAGCGGAGAAGACTTAAATTTTTTTAGATCTAAGTCATTATTAAAGTAGTCCTCAACAATGGAGTGATACTTAGTTCCTCTACCTGTTGCTTGTGCGGAAACACGGTTCGCTTCTGCTTCACCGACACGTCTCCTCCACTGCATGATAGATTTCATTTTCTTTTTATTGTTTCCAATCACGGTGGTGACCGAAGGATATTTCTTACCAGATGGGGTAAGATAAACCCTTTTACCTGTTTCCTTATCAGTAATAGATTCTAGTTCAATTGGTTCTAGGTCACCAACATGTTTGAATAATATCATAAACCAAGATTGATTTTGTTAATGATATAAGATTTAACAAGTCCAGATCGAACGATATCATCAATACCAAACTCAATCAAAGAAAATTCATCCATCTCTTGTAAAATGCGTTGGAAGTCAAGAATACCATCCTTCTCTGCAGTTTTTTGTAGATCAGTTTGTGCAACGTCACCTGCAAATATAACTTTAGAGTCTTGACCTATACGAGTGATGAGACTATCAAGTTCGTGGAAGTTTAGGTTCTGACATTCATCAACAATAACAATAGCATTGTCGAGAGTAGTTCCACGAAGGAAAGATGTACTCCAGAACGAAATAGTTTCTTGTGCTTTTAGATTAGCATAAAGCATTTCAAATGATGGGTCATCAGGCATCTCAAACATATGCTTGACCATATTTTTATATGGTATCTGATACAAAGATGACTTGTCCTCATGATCTCCAGGAAGGAAACCAATCTCACGAGTAGCAACTAATGAGCGAACAATATATACTTTATCATAAAGTGAGTCTTCAGACAAGACATCACGAAGAGCAAGATACAATGCGATAAATGTTTTACCTGTACCTGCACTTCCATAAACAAATAAGTTTTTTTGTTCCTCCCATGCTTTAAACATTAGTTCTTGATTCTCTGTAAGAGGACTAATATCTAAAAGATACTTCTCATTAATAGGACGTTTCCTTTTTAATTGTTTCTTACTCATACCTGGTGGAACTGGAATAGTATATTTACTTTTTGATCTAGGCATAATTAAAGTGTTTTTACTGTAGAACCTGGGACTTGCTGTACTTTTTTAAGAACATCGTTCCATCCTGGTTTTGTTTTTCTCAACTTGTCTTTCCAATCTCCCACCTCACCAACAGCAGCGACACCTTGAGACCAGTCTCTATCCCAATCGGGATTGTCTTTTCTCCATTGTTCATATTCTTTCATGGTCATGGAGAGTTCTTTCTTCTCTTCAGTTTTTAGATTTTTTACTGGGTAGGTAGGCATATTATTTAGAGGATAATTTAGCAGGGAGTTCTGAAGGAATATAAAGATGAGATCTTTTTTCAGCTTCTGAATTTGGTATGGTGTTTATATATGGTGGTTTTGATAGTGTAACATTAAAACTAAAACTAATTCTATCTGCTGGTGTATCATTCACAAACGTACCATGTTCTAAGAATGCTGGCCACATTAATAACAACCCTGGTTTAAGAGGCATTAATTTTTCACCCCATTTCATACTATTAATAAATGAAATGAAATTACTATTAGCACAATTCAGTGGGTTTCTGAGTGCTAACCGACCATCGTTACCGTTAGTCTGCAGATAGTATACACCAGAAATGTCGGAATTACCATGGGCATGAAGGGGTGCGTGTTGACCTTTGGATGTTTTGGTAAACCAAGACTCAGTAATTGCAAATGGAATCATTGCTTTCATTCCAAGTTCTTGTGCATAACTTATAACGGATTGCTCTACAAATCTACAAAAGTTTGGTGTTTCTTTTATGATATTGATTGAAAACATATTACCCTCATCATCACAAGAAACTTCATGAGATCCCAAGTGATTATGTGTATGAGTATTCTTCACCATCTTATCTGGATTATACACTGAACGTAATTCTTGATTTATCTTTCCTTGTGTTGATCCCACTAATTGTTTTGAATATATGGGAGTAGGAAATATATTATGTACAGGCATCAGGTTTTTGAGTCATTTTTTTGCGGGAAATTTTTTTCCACTTTTATGGAATTGAGTTTTCGATTTTGGATTACCATCCAAGTGCCTCAGAAACAATCGGGAACTGCTCAGAGAACACACGCTTTGCATCGTTAGCAATGTCCATGTGTTCTTTCTGTGTACCGTTAGCAGAACGCAACTCGATGTAATGTATCCATGACCGAACAGATCCAGTCATGTAGATTCTAGTTGGTGTTGCTAAAGGTAGAACCATTCTAGCACATTCTTTAGCGACTTTCAACCTTAACATTTGCTGATACAAATCCATACCCTCAGCAAAGTAACGTTTGATAGCAACTTCAAGTTCTTGTTTAGTAAACTCATCAATATCATCAATACTATTCTGTCTGTTCTTATCATCTTGACGACGTAAATCAAACATAGGAATCTCGCTTGCTAACATAGAACTATCAGCATAGCGTTGTGAAAATTCTTGATAAGTAAAAGATCTGTGCCTTAAAATCTGGGCAGCAATTGCTCTAGTGGTTTCAATTTCAAGAGTCATATGTGCCTGCTCAAACACAGACCAATGGTTGTGCTTGATACAATATGATAACAGACCTGCAACCTTAGGATTCTCTTGGTTGTTCGGGTTGCTCACTCTCGCTACGTAACCCATCGTCTTCTCTGCTTCTGGTGTTACTGTTACTAGTTTCACTGAGTTCATTGAATCCTTTTTTTCTCCTTAGTTTTTTAAGTTTGAGTTCATGTTTTGCATTGTTGAGTTGCTTCTTCATGTAGTGAATTTCTAAATCT
>TARA_R100000353_G_scaffold14923_1_pt1 | contig 13795 bp, 21 predicted proteins | sample TARA_R100000353 | Tara Oceans TARA_R100000353 (sample SAMEA2620663) | marine metagenome | biome: marine biome (ENVO:00000447); feature: surface water layer (ENVO:00002042); material: "saline water (ENVO:00002010), including plankton (ENVO:xxxxxxxx)" | depth 5 m | reverse complement strand
CAACCGTGACAGATCCGACAGCACCCGATCCTGCCACGCCCGTAACCGAAAACGATACGCCCGTGCCTTCGATAATTGAGACAGAGCCAACTGATCCAGTGCCTGAGACACCCGTGACCGATACGTTTGCATCCGCACTGACGCCAACAGAGCCAACCGATCCAGTGCCTGCCTGCCCGGTGACTGTGACTGGGATCTCTTCATTCCAAGCACCTTGCCCCCAAGTGCCTCTGCCCCAGCCGTTAACATTTGCCACGATTTACGCGATCCGAATAATCGCATCGCTTGCATCAGCGGTGGGGAATTGAATCGTAAAGTCTCCTGCTGTACTGGTTTTGTCGCCACCAAAAGCCAGCGTGCAAACCGCTTTGTCGGATTGTGTATCGTTATAAATTAGCGCCCCATTTGCAGTAATTGTGCTGGAGCTAAAGGTGAGATCTGCAAAGTCACAAAATGCAGTAGTCCCAGATGTCGTAGGTGTAACACTTGTCAACGCAGCTCCTGCCGCTGTGTAGCCCGTACCCGAAACCTCATTCGAGGTGGTGTAAGCAGTGGTGCTCGCGTTAAGCGTGGCTGAACTTGTGTACAAAGCAAGCTTAAACGAGTTACCAGAGGTGGCTGTAAAGTTGTGCGTACCTACTAAGATTTCTTGCTTAAACGATGTGCAAAGTGCAGATGTAATGCTCATGTTAATCTCCGTATAATCTTTGCTAACTCAGGCTGACCTTGAGACTCAACTTCAGCAGCCAAAGTGGCACGATCACTCTTGATTGCTTCCTTTATGTAGTGCTCAACCACCTTGTGAATATGATCCTGAAACGCTAGAGCCTGCTCTTTTATTAATGGATGTGTATTCTGACCGACACTTACAATTCTTTTTGTTGCGGCATTTGACCAAAACTCTGGGCTATGACCACCGTTTTCTGTCGTAGCGACAAGAACTTCACCTACCTCGCCGCGTAGTGTCATCTACCAGCCCTTACCGCTCCAGCTCTATAACTGTCTGTTGTGCTGTAGCCTTCACCCAGTGAGATCAACTCCTGCATGGCCGTTTCATACCGGGCCTGATACAACTGCATCAAGTCAGGTTCACCCTTAATAAAGGTATACGCCTCTACCAGGCACCCATAGAGCAAAGCGTTCTCTGCATTAGACCCCAACCAGCTTGTACCGCTAGAAGCCACAGTGATTGACTCTGGCTCGTAAAAATAATGCAGCTCCACCGTTAAGTTGGCGTTAGGTGTTGGGCCTAAAATAAAGGTGCTGTTGTCAAAAAGGGCATAGTGTTTTGGGATGCCAGTTGTCGCTGCAACCGGATACGCTTGGCGTATAAAGTTTACATCCTTGAACAACAGGTACTCATAGCCACTGTTATCGACAGCTAACGAATACGGAGAAAGAAAGTCACTTGGTGTCTCCAAGTAGCTATTTGACTGCGTGGTTGTGCCTGTTACATTCTTTCTAAAGTTTGGCAACTGGACAGACTTGAGGATGCGCTCCTCTGCCTGAGTAATAATAGTTGGCAGATTATTAACGAGCGTTGTCTCATCCGTCTCCAAGTAATCTTGGATTGCCTGCTTGAGCGTGGTAAATGTAAAAGCCATTAGCTTGTAGTCACCGTAACGACACCTACATGTCCTGTAGCTCCCAAGCCTACCTGCCCTACCGGGTCAAACGAAGCCAGTATTCTACTTTCATCTAAACCACGATCTGGTCGCGGGTTACGCAAGGCTCTAGGGTCATCGACTAAAATCTTACCCAACTGCAATTGTGGCTGGTCAGGATCAACAACATCCCTGCCTACCAAAAACCCGGTTGGACGTTGGTTTACAATTTCTGGCACCAAGTCCTTTAGCGGGTAACGGAACCCTGTCAGGTCGCAGTACCCAAAAGCATACTTTCCTTTTGTGTAAGAACTCAAAACGAGTAGCCTCCTGGGGCAACGAAAAGAGACGCCTTGTTACGATCAGAGTCACTAGCCAGCTTCCACTGCTCTTCGTAGTCCGCCTTCAAGGACTGTGCTCTGGGTATGGCTTCTGGGTACTTCAAGCTCAACTGGTAAGACAAGCCGCTCACCAAGCAAGGCAAGAACCTAGCAGGGACATCCATGTTGTTTGAAGCAGGGCTTCCTGCGTCTTCAACACGCTCCATATAATAGTAGCCAAACTGATACGTCTCTTGATCATCAGGTGTCGGCCAGATATTAATTGTGATCGAGTTAAAGTTTTTCTCGACGTAGTATTGAAGCGGCTTACTGCGAGTAAGCTTGTTGGAAAGATTAGAATATTGGCTAACAGATATCCTAGTCATTGACTGATCGAACTGTGAGTTTTGCTCGCCTGCGTCTGTCCTAATAAATGCTTCAACGATATCAAGAACCTTGCCATCCAACTGATACTGGTTGGTTCCTGCGGTTAGTGCTTGTGTGGCAAACTCAACGGACCATAAATTAAGCCCCCTGTTTTGCCATTCCAGCATCATAAGGTTCAAGCTTCTTCTAGCTGTCTTATAGTCGTAACCACTGCGAAGCTCTAGGCCAGCGCGTTCAAACGCCTCCTCCATAGCATCAGAAAGATCTAGGTTAAATGTAAATGTGCCGCTTGTAGCCACTACGGTCTCCTAGCCTTTCGCTTTTTCTTGCTTACCCCAGCCTCACTTAGCGCAATAGCGACAGCCTGTTTTCTGTTTTTAACTTTCTTTCCAGAGCCACCAGACCTTAACTTGCCTTTCTTGAACTCCTTCATAACCTTCTTCACCTTAGCTCGCTTCTTTTTAGCTGGTGAACTGCTGATCTGCTTCCTCATTTGCGCTCTGCTGATCGGCATTAGCTCTTTCCAAATTTCTGCTTTTGCGATTTAGGTGGATCTTTTTTGCTGCCACTAGGTCCACTCCAAAAAGTTTTGTTTGCCCAATAGGCAGCACTTGTTGGACCCTTTGCTATGTTTTTTGCGTGACGAGCCTTGAAGCTTTTGCGAGCTTCTTTCGAGTAATTGTGTCCCATCTTCTGGTCGCCAAAACGAATCAGCTTCATCTTCTTGCCATCCCTTACAGCAACGATTGCTTTCTTTGTGGGATGCTTAGGCGTCCGCTTGACCTTGTTTAACCCAGACAAACCAACCTTCTTCAGCCTTTTTTTCTCTGCATCAGTTAAGCTCATTTACGGTACCTTGCCGTCTTTTTAGCTATCTTTTTAGGTTGCTTTGAGTGTTGTTTGCCCTTTTTGGTGTCGGCACGTTTCTTGCGGCTAGTCGCTGCATACTCTTTGTCACTTAAAGCTTCACGAGCTTTCTTAGGCAAATACCTCTCGCCCGTTGCTTTTTTACCTTGCGTAGATGGCTTACCAGACTTGGTGCCCCACTTCTGCTTGGTCCATTTTTTAAGTGACTTCTGAGACTTTTTTAAGGCCATTAGTCTCTATAGCCGCCCCCGGCTTCCTTATAACGTTTAGCCAGCATCTGCGCTTTACGCGCAGACCACTGACCAGGCTTTCCGCCTTTTCCGCTGGCTTTAATTCGATTGAAGAGCCTTTTGCGTAAAGCTGGCTTTGTATAGTTACCAGCTTCATTGACACGGGATTTACTCTTCTTCTTTTTAGCAGCCATGTTAGAAGTGCTTTCTTACCTGCATTACAATGTTATAGACATCTCCACTGGAATGACCAACAGTCGTAAACTGTATGTCTCCGGTTACACCAGAACCAGCATTATTGGGTATGCCTGTAAAGTCGCTGAAGTCTAAGGTATCTGCCCAGTCAGCATTTAACTGCCAAGCTAAAACGTCGCTAGACGCATCAAAAAATATTTTTACACCCATCCCTATGGTTGAGTAGTAAATCTTCTGAATAGATACCTTTGTGCAAGCCGCACCAGTTATAGGGTCAACGGCTAATGCAGAGACATCAATCTTCGTAACAGCAGACTCTCCAGATCCATCGCTCACGTTAGTAAAGCGAAAGATAGCGGTGTTGCCGTCATCCTGTATCGTTTGTGTAGCTACAGCATCAGCCATCGCCGTCTCCTACTATTGATCAGCAAAGGCTGGAGCAGTGGTGCTCGTAACGTTTCCAAAGATCTGATAGTTAGTCGTGTTCAGACCCATGATGGTGACATCAAAACCAGCAGGTACATTAAACTGAATACTGCTATTAGAGCTGCCATTAGAGAAAACGCTACTAACTTCGTTGCCGTCCGTGTCTAGGAACGTCACGCCGCCAATGTAAAAGTTAGTGTTACCAGGAGTAACGACAAGCGCATCTGTTGCATCAGCCGCACCACCAGCATAAACAAACCTAAACATAGAACCAGCGATAGGTGCTGGCAACGTATAGGTGTTGTCTTGTCCACCATCTGGGACAAGCAAGATTCTGCCACTGTGCGTTGCGTTGGTTAGGGTTACGTTTCCATCAGACAAGCTAACAGGGCCGTCACCTAGTGTTGCAACCTCAGTGATTGCTCCAGTAGTTGAGTTTTTGCTTACCGTCTTAAAAGTGCTTTCAGATCGAACCGCACCCGAAAAAGTTGAATTAGCCATAATGTTCTCCTGTCTTGGCTAGTGTCAGTGTTCCACGTGGAACATCTGTCAGGATTAAACAAAAAGGGGGCGCAAAGCACCCCCGTAATTGTTAGCTAGATCCTGGTGATCCGTAAATACCCAATGGGTCAGATACACCAAAGGAGTAACGTTCTCGCGCCTTGTAGCGCACGTTACCAGTATCGAAGTCACCGTCCATAGACGTTTCAAGCGGAGTACGCTCAAACATCTTCATGCCGTTCGGAACATCAGTGATCACAAAGAAAGCATTGCTGTCAGTCAGATAGTGATTGACTGCATAGCCTTCTGGGATTGCACCCATGTTACGAATTGCATTGATGTCGTTATCAGACGTGCCGACTCGCTGAGTCGTCTCCAGCAGACGATCTGCTGTAAACATCAAAGCGGGGGGAACGATCAAACGACGAGGACGTGCAGCGATCAGAAGACCACGTTCATCAGTGAACGCAGCGATTTCGATGATCGCATTTTCGAGTGACGTTTCGTTCAGGTCAGCTCCGGTAGAAGGACGGTTGGAGTTTGTTCCACCGTTTACTAGCGGGTGTGATGCGTTAAACAAGGTTACGCCATCTCCAGACTGGAAGCTGTCGAATCCATTGTTTAGCGGGTTAGCTGCCTTCACTTGCTTCGTGTACGCCATAGCGCGAGAGAGCGCCTTGGTGTAGCGAGCCGAGAGCGAGTCATACAGATTGTCTTCCATCGCTTCTTCTGTAATCGCAAAGCCCATGCTGATGGTCTCGTGATTATATCTAGCAGTGAAAGATTCCTGTGCTGAGTCATAGCTCGTTGCCGCACCTTCCGCCTTAACGGGAGCTGCTGCAAAGCCTGACAGCTTCACTTCTTCCTCAAACGAACGATCAGAGCTTTCTGTCTCATAAATGAGAGTGTGCTCATCTTCGTATTTTTCATACTCCAAACCAAACAGAGCGTTAAGCCCCGGCAGGAGTTCTTTAAGCATTTGCGCTCTTGAAATTGCCATTGCTTATTACTCCTTACACGCCAAGTGCAGTTTCGTATGCGTGACTCAGAGGCAGATAGGTAACAATCACGTCGGTGAACGAATCACCTACAGAGCTTGATGGCCCATCTACGAAGTCAACAATACGCAGTGGTAATGAGTTAGTCGTAGCAATAGTGCTGGCATCTACAGCATTTTTGCTTCGACCGATTGAGGTTGATCCAGCAGTGCTAACCGCCGATACGTTGTTGCCCAGTCCAGTTTGAGCGATGGAACCATCACCCTGCATACGGAACAACAAATCAGGATCATCGACAACATAACCAACGATATCGTCTGCTGCAGTAGACGCAGGAAACTGTTGGTTAAATGTCTTTTGGTTGGTGCTGGGATCAGTGTAAGCACAGCCTACAAAGATACCAACGGTGCCAGCAACAACAGCAGTCGTTACTGCGGCTTTTTCGAGAGTGCCAGCCGCAACCAGCTTAACGAAGTCACCGTAAAAAATACCAGTGCCATAACCACTTGCAATCTTGATGTGGCGAACTTTCCCCGTAAAAGAGCCGCTCGCACTCAAGGTATCAACTGGTTCAGCACCCATTGGGGTAGCAGAAGTAGCCATAATGTGGCCTCCTAGTTAATAACCACTAACCCCTGCTAAAGGATTAGTTTCGTCCAAAAGTTGTCCTAGTGCTACGCTCTGGATTGAGCATAGGCATTCTAGGGTCACTCTCACGAAGATAGTTATTATCAACTGATGTCATCTGGTTTTCTGCAACACTTTGGTAATGCTGTGTTCTTTGCGCCATCAATTCTTCAGGTGCTTTACACAACAACAGTCCACCTACCTCAATGTTCCCTTCAAATTGCGAGTTTATATCAGACTGCAACATGAGTTCTGGATGATCTTCTGCCTTTACAGGCTGCCAACCTTCCCTGAACATTTTAGAAACATGAGTATTATCGGACTGACCCAAAAGAGATGTCTTCACCCATCTGAATACATAACCGGCTTGCGGTGCTGGATCAGGAAGGATTGCAGCAGGCTTCCAGCTATCAGTTGGTCGCTGATCTTCTGTTCGAGTAGTAATGGTTCTTGGTGTGCGCTCATCAGTCATTGCAAGGACTCCTTAGCGAGTTGCCTCGCATACTGTTCTGGGGTTAAACCCAATCTCTTAGCGAGGGAGAGTTGGGTGGACGTTAGCCGTACTTTGCGCGGTTTAGTACCGTTGCTCCTTGCGGAGGGTGCTACCACCGTCGAGGGTTGATTGTCAGTCACGGTTGCGCCACGTCCATCTGGATCGCCTTCATCCTGCCAATCATATTCTGGGAAAGCGTTTCTTAAACGCTTGTCAATCTGTCGAAAGTATTCGTTGCTGTTAGGCTGTATACCTTTCTTGATTAACGAGGCATGAGTCCCGTAAGCGAGACTTGTCATCTCCTCGTAACCATCTTGCATAAACCAAGGGTTTTTGTTGGCCCAATCCTGGGCTTCCGGGTCTACCTGCCTTGGTTGTTGCTGTTGTGCCACACTTTGAGCTGCTTCATTTGCAATTCTTTGTTGATAAAACTGCTGTTCTTGCTGCTCTCTTTGCGCTTGGCTTTGAGCCAGGTTGTTTTCGTACCTTTCGGCCTCAGACATTTCTGCCTGCGCCCTCATTAAGTTTTCTTGCGAAGATACAACACGATCCGTGTCGCCCTCTTCGTAAGCTTGCTTATAGCTATTCCTAGCCTCTTGCAAAGCCAACTCAGCTCTTTGTTTAATTTGGGAGACTAAAGCAGCCTCACCACGATTAATTAAAGCTTCGTTTTCTTTGTTTCTTTGGTTGAGTTGCTCTGCTACACGTACAGCTTCTTCACGCATCTTTTCAGCGGCTTCCCGCTTTCTGCGCTCCTCGTGCTGTTCATACCGCAGCTTGTTGATTCTTTTCTGAACCTTCTCGCTGTAACCACTTAGCTCATCATCATCGATGTCATCATCATCAGATGATTCTGCCTTGGGCGGTCTACGATCTAACTCATCGCGGTCATCTATGACCTCTAGATCTAACTGGCTGTCTTCATCCAAAACATCGTTGGACTTTTTGCCAATCTGAGTTTTTACACCAAAGAATTTTTCTTCAGCAGTGTGTGTCTGCTCTTGCTCAGAGTCGTATTCTGCTTCGCTCATACCTTCAATATACCTCTTGGATCTTCTACGACAGCTTCAACAGAATCGTCGTTAATCAAACGAAACTCTTTCCCATGCACCTTAAATCGGGTGCCGGAGTAAGATCTCATTAAGATAAAATCACCTTTACGGCAGAAGGGGCCAGTTGGGAAGCGGTTAGGGTCTTTATAAGCGTCGTCTCCTAGTTTTAGAACTAGGCCAACAATAGACCCCACCTCTTCGTCATTCAGAGTTTTGGCAGACTTGAGAATGCCTCCCTCCGTCATTTCATCTGGCTCAAATAGAGCGATTAACAGTTTGTAACCTTTCGGCTGAGGCAACTGTTTAGCCTTGCGAGTATTTTCATCCTCGTTGTCTGCGTTTATTGAAACATCAACTGCTCCAACTTCGCCTTTTGCTAATGCTTCTGACATTAGTTAACTTCCTTGCACTGGAAAAAAGCGTCCAGAGTCGCTTGCACTACTTTTCGTAGCGTTTATTCAGACTCGAATCTAGCCTTCAAGTCTAAAATTTCTCTCTCTGCGATAGCTAATCCCTCGATAATACCGCATAGTTTTGTGTAATTACTGTAATCTTTGCAACCACCACCACTAATGTGGTCCGCATACTCGTTCATCTTGTCGCGCAGCTCTTTCTTCAAGTAATCAAATACGTTGTCTTCATTACTAGCCATCTAAAGCATCTTTCGCTATCTGCATACCGGCCTTCAAGCCTTCAATCTGATCAGCAGACTGGTGCTCTGCTATCCTAGCAGCCAGTTTACCTTCTTCGATATCAAGTTGCTGACGTAATCTTTGCTGATCCAGCTCAACCTTGGCTGCGGCTTTCTGCGTATCAAGCTGCAATCTTCCCATTTCTGACTGCATACGACGTTGCGCTTCCATTTCCTTTATCTGCAACTCTTTCTGTTGCATTTGAAGTATAGGATCGTTCATTTGTTCTTGCTGATCCGCTTGTTGTTGCTCTTGCTGGTTCTTTCCAGACAACTGAGCAGCGGCCATTGCTGCAAGCCTTGATATTCTGAACTCGATATCTTCCGGTAACGGCTCTTCTGGCCCTGGTAACTCGAAACCAAGCTCCCTTTCGATCTCCATCCTGTACTGGAACGCCAAGTGTTCTTGAATATGGGCGGCCATTGCAGCACCAATAGCGTCGGCATTGGGACTTTGGGACACCAATCCCATAATCTTCGGATCTTGCATCGCTGACTGGTGAGTCTGTATGTGTGCTTCGTGATCTTGGTAGATAAACGCTTTTATAGGCTTACCATTGATGACATTCATGTTTTCTGTGACCGGATCAGTCGGATGCTGGTCATCTTCAGTCGGAACAATCTTGTCTGCGTCCCGAATATTCAATATTTCGAGCATTTGGCGGTGCAGAAGCGGCATATCGTACATCTGGGGCGCTTGTTGCGCCAATTGTAGCGCCGATTGGTACTGCATAATGCGTTGAGCCATCGTTCCAGAGTTAGGATCGCTAACAGGGATGATATCAACCCGGTCATCGAAGTCTTGAGCCACCAATGGCTCCTTATCTTCGTCGTATGGGTACGTTTCAGGCCCAAAATCATGCACAACATTTGATAAAAGCCGCAATTCAACCCGCATAGAGGCGTGTAACCGCGCCTGAACCGCGCTCATCACCTTCATAGAGCGTTCTAAGATGGCTAACGTGGTGCCAACAGGGGCTTCTGCGTTCATATCCGCAGCTTTTACGTCTGCTGCGGAGGCAAAACGTCGGCCTTCCTCCACAATATCGCCCATAAGCTGGTACAAAACGCTGCTTGGCTCTTTGTAAGGCAAGAAACTGATGTTTTCACCAATTGAACCGCCCGGAACATCCACGTCTCGGAACTCACCCGGCATAATCGGGGTGTCATCACCCTTGATTCGCAGCCCTCGCGCCTTCAATCCACCCGGTAGGTTGGCTAATGTGCCAGCATCGACCAGTTGACGCAGTAAAGAGGTCGCAGATTTGGCTAATCCACCAATCATGTGGAGCAAACCAAAGCCATAAAACCCTAAACCAGGCATATATTGGTAGTGAACGAAGTGTTGTCGGCGCATTTTGCGCTCATCATCCTCGTACCAGTTACGCCTGATCGCCAAAATCGTCCCAGAGGACTGTTCAATCGTCACCACATACGGTAGCTGTATGCCGGTTTCTTCACCTTTTTCTGTATCCTCGAACCCAGGCAGGTCAAGATCGACGTGCATCTCCAGCAACGTGTGCCGGTAGTCCATGTCGTAGTTTGCTGTATCGCCTGTCAGCTCGTTGTATTTCTTTTCGATCTTGTCGTAATCGGGTGTCGGCGCTGCAAGATCTACGTCCATGTAAAATCCAGAGACTTGGAGCTTGCGAACCTCATTGGCGCTACGCCGCATCACTTGCGTTGCTCTTTCACAGGTCGCTAGGTCAGAGGCACCATAGCTAACAACAAAATCCTCTGCCGGAACAAACATACTGCACGGTCTGTCCATGTTCGGATCGAAGTACACCTTGCGGAAAGCTGATCCTGCCAACGGCAAAGAAAACAATAATCTCTCTGTTTCGGTGCGATATTCTGTCATCCGCTCTGTCAGCAGATAATTCAGGTAATCCTGAACACGATTAGACTGTTCTTCCTTCTCAGCGGTAATAACACCCACAACCGCTGTTTTTGCTGGGCCAGAAGCAGGGAACAATTCTTGGATAGATTGAGACTGGAAACGAATAACCGCCTCAGTCAGCAGCGGGTGAAACACACCACAGGCACCGTCCCACGGTGTGGTCCTGTCTTCATGCTTTAGCCCCAGCAGATCAAGACCCTGTATGTAGGTCCGTTCCCAATCAGCACGGCTATCTTTGTCGGCCTTGAACGATCCAATCAACTCAGACGCTATTGCATCTAAATCACCCTCATCGATGTACTCGGCAAGGTTTGCATCGTGAGGCACAGCGCCTTCAGGCACCACATCTGGATCAAAGTCGATGATCATGCCGCCGTCTTCCGTTCCAATAGAAACGGCCTCTGGGTTTACGATCTCGATCTCAAGATCAGGCTCGCCTTCTTCACCAGCAGAAAATAGATTCGCTGGCGGCGATAGTGGTTGGTCTACAGCCATTTATCCGTTCAGCTTGAACTTTTGTGTACGGGCAGCACCAGAACCTCTGACAGGCATGTTACCGCCCTCTTTTCTTTGGATAGCGGTAGGACCACCGTTAGCCATCATCTTGGTGCTCATCCTGATTTTGCCGCCTTGCCGCATTTTGCCTACGCCATCAGCAGCATAAAAGGGCACCATTTGTCCGTCTTTCTCGACCATAGGCAGCTTACCGCCACCCTTGTAACCTTTGGTCTTCATTTTGCCGCCGCCCATGTAGCCTTTAGTCTTCTTTTTCATCATCGTCCTCGGAATAAAGATTATCAAAGACCTGGTTTACATCCAGCGTGTAATCTAGGTCAGACTTACTGTAGTGAATGTGTTGCGACGGCCTGAAGTCAGGAGCGCCTTCACCTAGTTCCCACCATGCAGGGTGAGAAACTCGTACACGGTTATTGGGCAGTGCGACAATGTTTCCTGTCCACTTGCCAGCATCCAGCAGCTCCATCACATGAGACTGCTTGTGTTGTGCCGGATCATCAGCAATCTCATTGTTGGTGTAGTCTACCGTAAATAAATACTTTGCCGGGTAAAACTCACCATCGATCTTTGCTATCCAAGGGCACGGCGTACAACGGTCTAAGACGTACACCGAGTGCTCCCTAGAGCTGCAATCCCAAGGCTGCGCTGCCCAAGTCGGCATCGGTTCAGGCCAAGCATCAAAAGGTGTGTCACCCACCAAGCCTGTGATCGGCATCCTCGCCCACATGGCACCACCATGCACATTGGGCATGTCATCATCGTCGTAGCTTTCTGCGCCAGTAAACACCACCTGGAAGCTCAAACTACGGCAAGGCATCGTTGTGACGGCAATTGCCATCGCGTGTAGAAACTCACCGTGGTACTTGATGTGGTTGTGCGTATATTCTTTTCGCACCCAGCACTTGAAGTACGGTATGTTGCTTTGCAAAAAAGCCATTAATAATAGTTCGCTCTTCTGCTGTAGTGTGGCTCGTCCTCTTCGTCAGTATTGAGCTTGAGGAAGCCACCTTGGCGGAATCTCAACAAAGCCTGCGTCGATGAGTCCACTAGGTCATCATGTTCACCAGCAGGGAAAGCAGCAAACTCTTCGATCACTTCCTCTGCAAATCTTGTCGATGGTGCCCACACAATACCTGACGCAAACAGATCTGACACCGCGTTCACCCGGCTAATCTTATCGTTGCCACGAGACGGGGTGTACTCTGCGACAGGTATACCCATTGCCCGTAGCTCAAAGATCAGTGGTGTACCAGCAGCCTTTGCCTCCACAATCGTGGCATCGGGTTGCCAGTCAACATAAAACTCTTGTGCCGCCTTTTTCAGTTCAGGGAACTCTAAACGCTCCTTGAAGGCATCTAGCAAGATGATATTCGGTTGAGTGACACCATCGTCATCCGGGCGATAAAACACGCCCCAGGTAGTGCAAGCAGAGTAGTCAGAGCGTTGCGTCTTGAGAAACGCGGTATCCCATGACTGAATAATAAACTCACAAGGCGGTGGACGCTCTTCTTCCCATTCACGCCACCACTCTCGCTTAACTAATGCACCCTCCTCGGAAGTCGGGTTCTGCTGGTACTGGGCGTTCCATTTAGGCGACGGCAGTTCATTACGCAGCGCCGTCAGCTCTTCCAATGACCAGAACTCCGGCCATAAGGCGTTTCCTGAAGGCATGATCGCTGGAAACTCAATCACCTCCCATTCATCGACACCAACACGTTGAACGGATGATTTAATGATCTGTCCAGTCAAATCCCGCTTATGCCAGCGGGTCATCACAACAATGATGGCACCACCCGGTTGTAGTCGTTGTCGCGGTCCTGACGTGTACCAGTCATACACCCGATCAAAGACACTGGGATCTGCACTCTGGCCTTCCTGCTCAGAATGCGGGTCATCTATGATTAATAGATCGGCACCTTTACCTGTTACAGCACCACCCACACCAATAGCGAAGTATTCACCATTCCTACTGGTGCTCCATCGCCCAGCAGCCTTGCTATCAGATCGTAACCCCAAATCAGGGAACACCGATTTGTAGTCATCACTATCTACGAGGTTTCGCACCTTGCGGCCAAAGCCAACAGATAACTCAGCGGTGTGCGCGGTCTGGATAATCTTTTTGTCTGGAAACTTACCTAAAAACCAAGCAGGCAACAGATAGGAAGCAAACTCTGATTTGGTATGCCTTGGCGGCATATTCACAATTAATCTTTTGAGTTCACCCTTCGCCACGCGCTCAAAGGCATCAGCCATGATCTTGTGGTGCCGACCTTCAATAAAAGCAGGCCATACATACTTGGTGAAACCCATGAAGCTTTCACGGGCAGACTCTTTCTTCTCAGCTTCCTCAAGATCCTCCAACAAGGAAAGGATCTCTTTCTGCTCTTCCAAAGGCATATCAGGAAGGGCTTGCAGTAATCTTGAGTCAATTCTCTTTGACAAAACTTATCGTGAGCCTTTCATCGTCAGCCTTCTATCGTAAGCTATCGTTTGTAGCTTTCGTTCGAAGCCTTCTTTTGCCTGCTTACCCGGCCCCGACCCCCCAAGGGGCCGTTCTAAGCCTTCGAGTGATAGCTTTCTATCGTAAGCTTACGATGAACAACTATCGTCTATGTTAGCAGATTCGTTGACTTGACAAGCTTTGTCAACCTACACGACAAAAAAATTTATATTTTTTTTAGGGGGCTGGGACTCCTGGCGTAAATTCCTACAAAAAAAGGGGCACGTTGTATGTTGTATGTTGTATTAGCCAGAAAAAAGGGGTATTTGTTTGAGCGTTTTACTATGTATATACAGGTGGGTGCGCGTGTGCGTTAGGGGGGTGTGGGGGTGCAGCCAGGATCGCCTGGTCAGGGAAAAACGTGCGCCTTTATCTAACGGTTGTACTATGTTGTGCGACATTATCTAACCGTTGTACTATGCTGCTCCCCTTAGTCTAACGGTTGTACTATGTTAGTCGTCAGTCAGTGGAGAGGGTGGTTGTCGTCA
>TARA_R100000353_G_scaffold57726_1_pt1 | contig 13912 bp, 5 predicted proteins | sample TARA_R100000353 | Tara Oceans TARA_R100000353 (sample SAMEA2620663) | marine metagenome | biome: marine biome (ENVO:00000447); feature: surface water layer (ENVO:00002042); material: "saline water (ENVO:00002010), including plankton (ENVO:xxxxxxxx)" | depth 5 m | reverse complement strand
ACAAGAATTTAGTTATGATACATTTAGGTCTACAAAAAGTCAAGAGCTAGAAGTACCACCTACACTTGTTATGGAGTTACCACCTGATTATGTAAATTATGTAAAAATAATGTGGGTAGACAATGCTGGTGTTTTTAGGCCTTTAGTTCCTACAAAACACACTGGTAATCCAACTGAATTATCACAAGATGAAGATTATGAGTACCTATTTAATAACGACGGTACTTATTTATCTAATCCTAAGTCAACAACGTTAACAAGAAGAGAGGCTAACGATGATTATTTAAGAAATAACAATGATCCAGAGTATGATACAGACATACACGATATTAACGAAGGAAGAAGATATGGTATGGACACTTCGTTAGCAAGTATTAACGGTGATTATTTTATAGATTATAATACTGGTAAAATACATTTTTCATCAAATTTAACAAACAAGGTTGTTGTATTACAGTATATAAGTGACGGTTTAGGTACTGATGCCGAAATGATAGTACACAAGTTTGCTGAAGAAGCTATATACAAACATATTGCTCACGCTATATTAGCAACTAAAATTAATATACCAGAGTTTTTAGTAGCTAGATATAAAAAAGAAAGACGTGCTGCTATAAGAACAGCTAAATTAAGACTGTCAAATTTAAAAGCAGAAGAATTAACGTCTGTAATGAGAGGTAAATCAAAACAAATAAAACACTAATACATGCCGGAATTAAAAAATGTGTTCCATGCTGGTAAGATGAACAAAGATCTCGACGAGAGATTAATACCTAATGGACAATATAGAGATGCATTAAATGTTGACGTGTCGTTTTCAGAATCTAGTGATGCTGGATCGGCACAAAATTCTTATGGTAACGTTGTAAAATCTACCGTAGGTATAGGCGGAACATGTATTGGTTCAGTTGTTGACAAACAAACTGAAAATATTTTATGGTTTATTTGTGGAGACACTGTTGACGCTATAGCTGAATACAACCCTTTTACTGGTGACGTAACACCGGTTTTAGTAGATACAAATAAAGGTACTAGTAGTTCTTTTTTAAATTTTAATAGTGATTTTTTAATAACTGGTGCTAACATAATAGATGAGTTATTGTTTTTTACAGACAACAACTCAGAGCCTAAAAAAATAAATATTAGTAGAATGAAAAATGGTTCTACTAACTTTTCAACAACCACAAAGTACCAAAATTCTGATGGTACGTACACTAACAATGTTCACGAAGCTTTAATAACGGTTATAAAAAAATACCCTCTTAACGCGCCAAAAGTAAAACTTGATAGTTCTATTAGAGAGGGTAATGTTAAAGGAGTTTCTTATAGTTCTAGCAATAGTTATTTTGTAGAAAGATCAGCTATAACATCAAGTGAATATCAAAATTCAAATTTTTTACCACAAAATATATTAGCTTCAACATCTGGTAGTCACACTATTTTTAATTTAACAGAAGAAAACTATTTAGAAAGAGTTGCAAACAACTATGTAGACGATAATAATAATCTTATTATTTCTTTTGCTACTTCTGGTTTTACTACTGGTGTTGATTATAAAAAATGGAGAGCTGTAGAACCTGGTATGAAAGTTGCTATAAGCACTAACGGATCTGGGACTTGGGCTGAACCAGTCGTATATCATACTGTAGAAACGGTTGACTGGTATAACCACACTTTAACAGTAAAAGGTGTAGCCCCTTTTATAACACAACCTACAGATGGTACTAAAATTAGAATATTTCACTGGTCTTCACCATATAACAACGATTATTTTTGGGCTTATAAAAATAGCAGTGGTAATATATTAAAAAAACCTGTAGGAACTAATTCTGAAAATTTTACAGATGCTAGTGGTAATATTTTAAAAGACGCTGGCTTGTTAGGCGATGGAACTGGTACTGATATAACTTTAACGCAGTCTGCTGCAACCTCCGGAACTGGAGAGCATAATTATGAAACTGGTTGGAGTTATAGCTCTGGAACATACTCTTACGATGGTACTGGCGGTTCAGTTTCTATATACCCTAAAATTACAGCGCCGACAGACCTTATAAAAGGTCATATATATAGAATGAAAGCCACTATAACTATAACTACAGCTGGTACTATAGGATTTTTAAATGAGCATAGTAATATAAACGGGCAAAAAACAGGTATAAATGGTTACGAAACTAGAAGAAGCGCGGTTGGTACACATGAAATAGATATTATATGGAAATGTAACAACTCTTCTACATATGGGCAACTTTGTATATTTGCAGAGTCAACAGCTGTAGGTACTTTAAAAATAAACGAAATAGTTTGTTTATCTAAACCTAGAGTAGTTAGAGTACAACCTTTGCATTTTTACGGAAACACTTCTTACGCTGTTAACGATATTATAACTTTACAAGCTAACGACGTTTTAGCTACAAGTTCAGATGATAACGAGTTTGTTGATATAACAGTAAAACTTACAAAAGAAATAAAAAGCCAAAATAACAAACGTATATCTAATTCACATGCTGACGCAATAGGTACTGGTGTTACTGGTAATCAAAAAATATCTAATGGTGATTTTTCAAATTTAACAACTTGGCACACTGGAACCTCTGGAACCACTGATATTGGAACTTCTTCAGCTGGGTTTTATGTTACTGGAGGTACACTAACCTCATCAAACTCAGCCGGTGGTTATGTTAGAAATGTTTTATCTGAAGCTTTAGTTGCAGATGAAGTTTACAAATTAACATATACAGTAACAACGGCTTCTTCTGGTAGTAGCGGTTTGCAAGGTAGGTTAAACTTAATTTTAGCAACAGATGACAGGTATACCGGCGACGATACAGATAGAGGTCATTCAAACCACATATTGTTACCTACACACGCAACTGGAACTTATAGTGTTTACTGGAAACAAAAATCTATTGAAAGAGGGGCTTTTAGCTTAACTGAATTAATGTTTTTTAATGACACCGAGTGGTCTGGCGCTATTGACAATGTGGGTGTACAAAAAGTTAGTGGAAACTCTGAAACTAGTTGTGGTTTTAGAGGGTCTAATAATAACGGTAGACAAGCTTTTGATATTGAAATACTTTCTATAGACAACTCTATTATTGGTAACTTAGGAAATTTAAAGTTTGTATCAAGAAGACAACAACCTGAAGCTATATATGAAAAAGAGTTTGCAAGATTTGCTTATAGATATAAATACATAGATAATGAGTACTCTGCAATATCACCTTTTACAGAGGTTTGTTTTATACCAAAAGATGAAGACGGTTATAATTATGACTCAAAACAAGGTTATAATAAGTCTATGATAAATGATCTTAGAAGAATAACTTTGTCAGGTATAAGTAAAATGCCAGAAGATGTAAAGTCTATAGACATACTTTATAAAAAGTCTGACTCTACTAACGTTTATATTGTAAGAACTATTCAAAACAAAGATTTTGAAACTCTTAAAACAGACGATTCTGTTGTTATTACATCTGAAGAAATAAAATCTTTATTGTCAGAAAACCAAATGTTAAGACCTTATGACAATGTTCCTAGAAAAGCTAAAGCTCAAGAAATTACTGGTAATAGAATAATGTATGGTAATTATTTACAACAATACAACTATTTTAACACTCCTGCTGAGTTTAAAGTTAAAACAAATAGTATTGAAGTAGAAGATAAACCATTAAAATCTTTAAAAGCATTAAGAAATTATCAAATTGGTGTTTCGTTTTTAGATAAATATGGTAGACAAACACCTGTTTTTACAGACGAAACAGGTATTGTTAAGTTAGACCAAAACAAAGCTGCTACAGCAAACATGTTACAGTGTGCTTTGTCTTCATCTCCTCCAGACTGGGCTACGCACTATAAATATTACGTTAAAGATTCTTCTAGCGAATATTACAACTTAGCTATGGATAGATTTTATAGTGATGTTGAAGATGAAAACGTATGGATTTCATTTCCTTCTTCTGAAATTAATAAAATAAATGAAAACGATTACATATCTATAAAAAAGCAGCACGATTCAGAAACTGCTGTTAGTATTGTTCCTGGGTCAATTGTTAAATACAAAGTTTTAGATAAACAAGCTCAACCACCTGAACATATAAGGTTTAGAATGGAAGAGATTGGTGAAAGCGAAAATAGTGTTACTTTTTCAGCTGGTGCTGTTGTAAACTCGTCGGATAATAACGCTACAAAAAACGCTAAGTATGAAAAGCAATTTTGTGATTATCCTGTTGCTGGAAAATCAAGCTTTTCTTTAAGCGCGTATGATATTAGAAAAGATGCTGAGTTAATAGATGAACTCGAGTCTTATATTACAAACACAGGCGTGTGGTATGACGTTGACAATAGGTTTGTAGATTTTTCTTCAACTTTAAATGGCTCTATGTCTAAAAAGTATGAAATAGAAAAAATATATAAAAAGACTATAACTATAGCTGTAGAAGGAACTACAAACGCTCATTATCAAAAAGGTATAGCTCAAAGCCATGCTGGTATTGTTGTTGTTACGGCTGCGGATTATCAAAACAAGTCTGTAATAGCTTTAGATCAAAATCAAAAAACAAGCGAGTCAAACGACCAAGTTGTAAGTGATCCAGACGGTGCTTTACAAGTTGGTATGAGACTTGTAGATAGTAAAGATGTTACAACGTATACTGGATCACCAAGAAACGCTACAACGTCTACTGAAGAAGGGTTTAAAGTTGACGAAATAATAGTTATAACAAAAGTGGGCACTAACAGTATAACTTTAAGTAGTCCAATTAGTGTAAGCGAGCACGAAGAGTTAACTTTTATGGATATGACTGATGTTTATTTGTTTAAAACAAAAACACCTTTTAGTCATGACATAAGCTTTATGGGCAACTCTCCTCAAGCAGAAAAAATAGAGCTTTTAGATATAGCTACTTCTTCTTACGACTCTAGCAATACTGTTTTACCAAATCCTCAAGATTTGAAACTTAAAGTTAAGTTTTTTAAACAAACAACAGAAGATCACGGAGAAGAATTTAAAGGTAAATTTTTTATAAAAACAGCAAGAGACCACATATTAAATGATTTTATATATCAAACTCAAGCTGCAAATAAAACGTTTAAAAGCAGAGATTCTGCAAAAATGTTTTACGCACAAACATGGTTACTTGATCAGGGTAATGGCGATGCAATAATAGAAGATACTAACCTTACAACATCTTCTAATTATATAAAGGAATTGCTAGGTTTGTCAACTACTAGAAAAGTAAGGTATGAAACATTTTTCAATGAAAGTGATTTAGTATATGCAAGAAGAGCTTTTGGTATAAATAATTGGAGCGCTTCTACTAGGTTAATATCTGGTGAGAAAAATGGTAATGGCTTTAATCTAAACCCAGAGACTGCTGGCGGTGTTGCTTGGGCAGCAACTATTACTGTTGGTGGTGTTGCAAAGCATATTAAATTTGGTGGAACAACTAGAGGTATAATAGACAGCTCTGTGTATGGCCAAAATGCTATAAATGGATTTAGCATGAAAGAGCTTGACTACGCAAACCCATCTAACTCTGGTGGAGCAGCAAACCCTTCTATTTGCATAGATCAAACAGTAGGTTTTAGAGTTATGAAAGAGCCTGGTAATCCAAAGACTGGAGATTTACCACAGTATGATGTTGCGCCTTACGTTGGTGACGGTTGGCAAGTTGGTAAAACAAATTGTACTTTTAAACTTTTTGGTATAAACGGCTTTGGCCGCGCAAAAGGTAATTTAGGCGTGCTTTACAATTTTTATAGATACTTAACTACTGAAGGTCAAACTTTTAGGTTTACTAATGATCCTACAAATACAGCTTATATTATAAGAGGCTTTGAGGCTTTTGACGTTGTAAATACTGATTGTAGAACTAACGACGGTAGTATTACTGTTGACGCTTCTTCTAACGATCAAACAACAATAAAACCTGATCAATTAAAATATTATGAAAAAAGTTTAGCTATAAATATTCAGTTAGACAAAGCTATTGTTTGGAGCCCAATGGAAAGTGTAGGAAGTAATGGTCAGCCAGTAATAACACCTTTAGAGTTAAACACTAATTCTTACGCAGCTAATAAAACGTTTGGCTCTACTGAAGAAAAAAATAATAAAGAAAACTTAAAAAATTCTAATTCTAGTAGATTTTCTGCTTTTGAAATAGACTTTGGAGAGGTTGACATAAGTAGTGATTCACCAGCTGTTTTTGAGGTATTACCAAAAGACAAGGCAGATTTAGAGCTATTTTATGAAACACCAGTAGCTAGAATGGTTGTAAAAGACGGTATGAGTGTAAAGACTAATTTTAGAACTGCTAATAATGAAAACCCACTTTCTAATAACGCTATAGTAACTAAACAAAACTTGTCACAAGGTAATGTTTTTCAAATAAAACCATCGCATGTTAACTTTAGAATACCTGCCGGCGAAGAAATAATTATATTTGAAAAAGATCAAAATGGAAATGTTCTTTATGAAGAAAACTTTGTTTTAAACACTGATATAGTACCTGTTCCACAAGGCGAGACAATACAGTCTAGTGGTTTTGAACAAGTAGATAATGTTGTATATAATATTTTAAACGAAGATGTTCTTACTAAAAGATTAGAATATTACAACTGTTTTGCTTTTGGTAACGGTGTAGAATCTAACAGGCTTTTTGATGATTACAACGCTGTAACTATAGATAAAGGGCCTAGGGTTTCTACTATACTTAATGAAGATTATAAAGAAGAAACTAAATATAACAGCATAATATATTCTGGTATATACAACTCAAAATCAAGTTTTAATAATTTAAACCAGTTTATACAAGGTGAAAAAATAACTAAAGATTTAAATCCTGATTATGGTTCTATACAAAAACTTCATACAAGAGATACTAATATAGTTGTTTTGTGTGAAGATAAAGTTTTAAAAGTTTTAGCAACAAAAGACGCTATATTTAATGCTGATGGAAATCCTCAACTTACGGCAACCAACAAAGTTTTAGGACAAGCGGTGCCTTTTGCAGGTGAGTATGGTATATCTACAAACCCAGAGTCTTTTGCCTCGTATGGCTATAGGTGTTATTTTTCAGATAAAAAACGAGGTGCTGTGCTTAGGTTGTCAATGGACGGGCTTACTAATATATCTGAAAAAGGTATGTCTAAATATTTTAGAGAAAACTTAGATGATTCTTTAAAGGTTCATGGATCTTACGACGTATTAAAGGATAATTACAATATAACGTTAAATGGTAAAACGTTGAGTTTTACAGAAAAAGTAAATGGCTGGGTAAGTTTTAAATCTTTTGTTCCTGAAAACGGCTTGTCTATAACAAACTCGTATTATACTTTTAAAGATGGAGAGATATACATGCATGGTGAAAATTTAACTAGAAATAATTTTTACGGAACTCAATATGACTCAACAGTTAATCTTATATTTAACGGCGAGCCAGATACTGTTAAAGATTTTAAAACAATAAGTTATGAGGGTGATACTGGTTGGATTGCTAACACTATAACTACTGACAAAGAAAGTGGTAGTATAACAGCTTTTGTTGAAAAAGAAGGTAAATATTTTAACTTTATAAAAGGTACTAAAATAAACAACGACGTTGATTTGTTAAAAACTGCTGGGTTAAATGTTCAAGGTATAGGTAAACCTTCTACAATAGGATTAAATTCTAATGTCAGAAGTTTTACACATACGGTTACAGCTGTTGATATAGCTTCTAATAAACATCCTAAAAAATGGATAATAAATAATTCGTCTTCAGACTCAACATCAACTAACAAAGTTATTAAGTTTAATGAAAAATCAGGTTCTAACGTAACTGGCAAAACTGTAGATTTTTATATACATCCACAAGTTGAAAAAGGTATACTATGGAAATTAGCTGCAGATGACTTTACTTTTTCTTTAACAGAACCTACGCCTATAAATAACTTTGCTGGTACAGTTGCAGCAACCTTACAAGGCAACGGCTCAATAAGAGTTAGAATAACTTACGTTAGTAACCCTTTTCCTTCTTCAAATACAGTTACAACTTTAACAATAACAGCTGGATCAGCTTATCAAGAACAAATATAATATGCCTGGAAAATTAAAAATATATAAAGACAAGTGTGATGTAACTTTATCAACAACAGCAACTGCTCTTGCTACAACAACTGGTACTGTTCATTATATGACTACTTATAATCCTCAAATTAGAGCTGGTCAGTCTATAGGTATAGGTAATATAACTGTTAGCAGTGTTATAGAAGAAATTTATAATAATGTTAGAAGATCAAAAGTCACACTATCATCTAGCACTACTATAAACGCAAATACAGCTTTAACTTTTACTAGTAACGACAACACGTTTACAACAAGTGGTAGAGTTGGTGAGACTAGTAGTTTTAAAATAACAGTGCAAAGAGAAGTTGGTAATATACTAAGCCCTAATCCTAGTATAAATTTTGAAGGTGTGCATAGCATTGCTAACTACAAGGTTGTTTCTAGTGATACATTTGAAAACGTAACAGAACTTATAAAAAGAGAATATGACGTAACGTTTAAAGTTCCAGTAAAAAAAATACAGTCTGACGACATTGTATATTTAAAAGCAGATACTATTGTAGATGAAACTGGTGTAAACGACAGTATTTATGGTTATGAGTTTTTAGCAAACGCGCCAGGTGTTACTATAGAAAGCTTAACAAATAAAAAAAGCTCTTTTCAAAAAGACTTGTCAAACATTGGCTTTCCAAGTAAAAAAAATATAAACAAAAAAGCAGAAACTAGATTATTAATTGTTTACGGCGATCCTGGTGTTACTTTTAAATTAGGTGTAAAATCAAACAATGTAAGCTTAAATCACGAGGCAAGTAGTGTTACAAATCAAACAACTTTAAATTTATCTGGATCTGCTGATGGAACTCTTATAAATAAAGGTATGACTATAACCGCTATGGGTGGTGGTACGTCTATAACTAGTGGTGTTAAGGTTGTAAGCAAAGACACGTCGGGATCCCCAGACACTGTAACACTTAACCTTGCTCAAAGCGCTGCGACAGACGAACTAATTACTTTTACACATGTGCTAGTCGCTGATAATACTGTCAAAACAATAGGTAATGATGGTATGTATACTGAATATTTAGAGTTTCCTAAAAATAACTCTTCAGCTAATTTAACTTTTACAATAACTTTAACAGAAAATACGTCAGGTTCTTTTATTCCAAGTTTGTCTACGCCTGAAACTTTTTCTATAGTATCTTTAGCCGTAGCTCAAGCAGCTCCAGTTTATTTAACGACTAACAGAACTAGAGTTGAACAAGCAAATCAAATTCCAACAACAAGTGTTGTTTCAACTGGTAACGCAACAGTTGTTAGTAACCAAAGCGCTTTATCAAACGAAAACTTAGCAATTTAAAATATGTCAACAATAACTTTAGGGTTTGATAACCCAGCAAACGTATCTTTACAAGTAGGTGGTAACTCCGATGCTCGCGACTCTGCATTTATGAAGTCGTCTGATGGTAGTATACACTATATAGGTGATGTAACTGCTTTGTCAGCAGATAGAAAAACTGTTACCATAACTATAGTACCTAATGACAACCCTCAAATACCAGCTGACGGTAGTCCAAGTAGTGACTATGTGTTTTTTGTTAAAAAAGCTGATGTATGTAATGCTAAGCTAACTGGTTACTATGCAGAAGTACAAATGAAGAATAGTTCTACTGAAAAAGCAGAGTTATTTGCGGTTGGTTCAGAAATAGCTATAAGTAGTAAATAATCGCTAAAAAATGTAACTATATTAACATATAAGAATAAAATTATGATATTAACTAAAAATATAAACAAATGAGTGCTTTAATGCTATTAGGTTTAGCGGGTGGTGCAGCGCAAACTTTGTCAGCTATTGACTGGACAGGTGCAAGAAGAAAAGAGCTTCAAGACGCTAAAGCAGCACATCAAAAACAAATGAATATATATAGAGGTTTAGATACTAGCAACCCGTATGCTAATCTTAAAAATAGATTTGCCGGTATGGAAAGTCAATTTGCTGGTATGGACAACGCTATGGCAGACCTTGAAGTTAATACACAACAAGCTGAGTTTCAAGCAGATCAGTTTCAACAAAGTCAAGCTAATATAATGCAAAATATGCAGGCTGCAGCTGGTGGTAGTGGTGTTGCTAGTATGGCTCAAGCTATGGCTAACGCAAGCGCTAAGTTTGCAAGACAATCAGCAGCTTCTATAGGTCAACAAGAAGCTAAAAACAATTTAATGGCTGCGCAAAATCAAGCTAAAATAGACATGATGACAGCTCAAGAAATGTCAAGAAATGAAATGCTCGAGGCTAAAGGCGCTCAGGCAACTGATATGGCGATAGCTAAAGGAGATTTATTGTCAATGCAAATGGAGCAAAGTAAACAAGGTACTATACTTGGTATGGAAGCTAATAGACTGGGTGCTGCGCAAAAAGCACAAATGATGGCACAACAACAAATGATAGGTGGTATAGGCAACATGCTTACCGCTGGACTAATGAAAACTAATTAATTATGGCATTCGGAAAAGCAGATTTAGGATTAATAAAAGCTGATGCAGCTCGTTACGGTATAGACGAAGGTGTTGGTACTGCGGCAGCGGCTGGTCAATTTGCAAAGCAAATGATCGGCATGCAAATGCAAAAAGATAAAGCTAAAGCAGAGTCTATACAAAAAGTTAACGATGATTATTATAAAAGAGTTAACACTGAACTTCCTGAGGGTAGTAAAGGTTATACACCAGAAGCTCTTAAATTTTTAAATCCATTAATGAAATTTGGAAAAAACTTATTTGCAAATCAAGATAAAGTTGGTCAAGACCAAGTTGTTAATGCTGTGCAAAACAATATTAATGCTGCTAAACAAATGAGTTCTAATACGCATATGAATATAGAAAACGGTGGTGTGTTTGGACCTGGTTATGATCAAACTGACGAGTATTTTGTAAAAGCAAGCGTAAACTCTGAAATTGTTAGCGTTGACGGCGTTCCAATGAGAAAAATAAAAGCACCTGAAGGTTATCCTAGTAAAGATGGTTTTGTTTATTTTAATGTTAATAACGACCCTGTGGGTATGGATAAATGGCACGCAGGATCAACAAAGGTTATGGACATTTGGAATAGAAATATTGTAGGAGAAGATGGTAAGCCCGTAAACTGGGAAAAAACAGGTAGCAGCGCAACTGCTATTGGTGCTAAATTAAAAACTGATTTAGGAGGAGTTAACTATTGGCAAGGTCAAGACTTAATAAACCAAGACCACTCTGAAGACGGTGTAGATAATCCTTTTTCTAAACAGTTTGCTAGTGGTCAGTTATCACCAGAGTATTATGAAGATATAAACTCTACAGACAACAACAAAACATATATATCTGTATATAGAAAAGTTGGTCGTAACGTTTCTGGACCACAAACACAAGAAGACTCTGAAAAGTTTGCAAATGATAGAGATAAAGATGGTATACCAGACACTGTAGACAATCCTAGAGATGGAGAGCGTACAATTAAAGTAACTTATGATCCTAGCAAAGGGCCGTTAGGTGGTCTAACAGAAGAAGAATTAGCTGGTTATTTAAAAGGTACAATGCAAGACGGTTCTAGAGATTATAGAAACGAAACCAGAATTAATGACTTTATTGTAGATAAATACAGTAAATATCATGGTGAGGTTACTTCTGATTTTTATAAGAAAAGACAAGCTGAAGAAATGCAAAAAGCAAACAGATATTTTATAATGCCTGGTCAAGACACTCCTTTTATGGGTGGTGAAATTAATTTTCCAACAGCAGCCACTATAAAAACGCAAAGAGAAACAGCGTTTAAAGATCAACTTTTTGAAGGCTTTACACAAGGTATTGGAACACAGTTTGATGCTAAGGCGGTTGATATGTCTACAAACTTAGGTACAAGTGAAGGTGACATGTTTAAGTCTTTACAAGAGCAATATGGTAAATATGACGATGTAGAATTAACAGCTAAAGACGGTGTTTTAACTGTTCGAGTAGGTGAAAACGAGCCACAATCGTTTGATACTAAAACTATGGATAATAAAAAACTTCAACAACTAAAATCTTATTTAAATAGAAGTAACTTTGATAACTTTTCTTTACTAGATGGTTTAGGTAACGATGCTAATACTTGGAATTTAACAGCTCCATCGTATTCTATTAGTTATAAAAAACAAAATTAAATTATAATACATGGCTAAGACAACCAGAGAAGACTTTTTAAAAATTGAAGGTGTTCAGCAACGACTAGAACAAATAGCTGATACTAACGGTTTTAGCGTAGACGAGTTGTTGTCTGTAATAGAAAAAGAGTCTGCTTTTGATTCATCAAATGTTAACGACAGTTCTGGAGCTACTGGTTTAATACAGTTTATACCTAAAACTGCCGCAGACCTTGGTACTACAACTGCTGATTTAAAAGCTATGTCTGTTTTAGATCAGTTAGATTATGTAGATAAATACTTTCAAAAAAACCATAAAAAAGGTACACACCCTTATCAAACTGTAGCTTTACCTGTATCTGGTCTTTTTAAATATAACGAACCTATAACCGGTGATAGTCTTCACCAAAAACTTCCTGAAACATATAAAACAGTAGAAGAGGCTGACGCAGCTATTAACAAGTGGAAATCTGCTAATCCTGTTTGGGTTAATCAAAATACTAACGAGTTAACACCTGCATCAATAGTTGCTTATGGCGGTACTTCATTAAATAGAGATATTGTAATGGGTAAACAAAAGCAAATGGCTGACGCTGGTTTTGACATTGCTGTTGATGGTGTTTGGGGGCCAAAAAGTAGAGCCGCTTGGACACAGTTTAGTGATCCAAATTTTAAGAAAAAAGAACCAGTGGTTAGTCAGCAAGTTATAGATCCAAGCACAGGTGAAGTTATAGATCAAAGTGGAGCTGGTCCTACAGCTGGTCAAACTGGTAGAAGTAAAAAAGGAGATGTGCAAGTAGATGCTATTGAAAAGCTACCTGTTGAAAAAATGGAGGTAGAAGAAAGAGTGATGGAGCTTGAAAAAGCTACGCCGTATACTGAGGTTAATATAGATAGAAAAGAAAAAGAAAACGAAATAGTAGATCAAAAAGAGGAAGAATATACAACAAAACTTCCTACAGATGGTTTAAAAGAAGTAACTATAAAAGGAAGCTCTAACATATTTAATTACGAAGCTAAAGAAAAAGATGACTTTGACTTTGGTAATGAAGATGAAGACGACGACGAAAAAGAAGTTGAAGATAAAAAAGTTATTACTTTTCCACGTGAACTACCTAAAGAAATTACCGATGCTATTGGTACAGGTAAGCAAATTAAGCAAGAACCAATAACAGACCCGTTAAAAGACGGTAGCATAACAACCGTAGATCCAGATCAAAAAAGTAAAGAAATAAAAGAGCAGTTTAGCAAAAAAACTATTGACAGCCCTATGGGTGTAGACGTTGTTGAAATAAAAGAAAAAGAAAAAGAAGATAAAAAAGAAGTTGAGTATACTTACAATGGTGGTAACGCTTTTACAAACAAACAAAAGTTTAACAAAGAAAGATTAGAGTATTACACTAATAAAGTTTTAGAAAATATAAATGAAGAAGAAGGAACTAACTACACGAGTAAAGAAGATTATTTAAAAGATAATCCAAATAAATCTCTTTATTTTAACAACAAGGTAAATAAATTTACTGGTGAGTTTTTTGACGCAACTGGTGGTCCTGTAGATGCAAGAGGTCAAAAGTTTGACAAAGCTTATTTAGACAATATAAGATACATAAACACTGCTAACAAAGTTTTTAACGAAGTTATAACTTTAGAAAAAGGTGATATTGATGGTGATGTGATGAAAAAAGCATTTGCTGGTATACCTAACAGTGAAACATTAGAT
>TARA_R100000353_G_scaffold49104_3_pt1 | contig 14133 bp, 21 predicted proteins | sample TARA_R100000353 | Tara Oceans TARA_R100000353 (sample SAMEA2620663) | marine metagenome | biome: marine biome (ENVO:00000447); feature: surface water layer (ENVO:00002042); material: "saline water (ENVO:00002010), including plankton (ENVO:xxxxxxxx)" | depth 5 m | reverse complement strand
GATGTAGATAGTTCTGATGAATATCTGAAGAACCGTCGTAAGGCAATCAAGAAGGCAATGGATGAAGCATTGGACGCTAAAGACACTGATACAGTTAAGGCAGTAGTTAAAGCACTAAAAGGTGCTAGTAAAGCCCATGCTGGACAAGCTAAGCAACTTAAAAAAGACTTACAAGATGCTGCTCATACGGAGATGGATCCAAAAAAACACGTTAAGTACAATGACGAAATGAAAATGTACTGTGTATATAATAAAGATGGTAAGGTCGTTGCTAAATTTGAAGATGAGGAAGAGGCGAATGCATACGCAATGAAGAACCATGATGCTCTTATGGGTAAAGAAGAGATGGATGAAGCAGCTGCTCCCGGTTCTACTGCACAACATGGCGCAACTAAAGAAACATCTGACACCTTTGAAAAGCAAATTGGTGGTGGACGTTCCCCTAGAGAAAAAGAATTTGTAGACATGCACAACATGGAAGTTGGCATGGATATTGAAAAGGTTACTGATCAGAACAAAGAAAGCATGGAAAAGGCTCTGAAGCAAACTCCTGCTAGAATGGGTGATCAGAAAACAGGTGATACTTCTTTTGTAAATCCTGTCAAAGCAGATATCATTGATGGTATCACTAAAGCATTACAGCAAATGAAAACGAATAGTTAAGGATTAATACTATGTTGAAAGCACCAGCTTGGGCGAAACATGCAGTACCGACACCTAGAGGTTGGCAAGACCCAAATACGGGTGAACTGTTAGTATCTCGCCGTTTAAGTGACAGACAAGTTGATGAGTGGCATACTCACAAATCTGCTCAAGGTTTAGCTAAACCGCAGGTTCAACCAGCTCCTGCCCCCGCTCCGGCACCAAAGCCAGAACCAATCATTGAAGCAGACCCTGTTGTAGAAGAAGTGGCACCTACTGCTGAACCTTTGATTGAGGCAGACCCTGTTGATCATGATCATGCAAGTATGACTAAAGCACAATTAGCAGAGCATGCGCATGCAGTTCATGGAATTGATCTTGACACTTCTATGACTAAAGCACAAATGATTGAGGAACTTGAAGCACAACTTTAAATAATGAAAATCCTTAGTGAAAAAACAGAAGTAACAGAAGATAATTATCTTATTGTTGCTGCTAAACATTATAATAATCCGCAGTGTTCTAGTACTGATGAATTCTATGCTGACCTTGATCGTATCAAGTACATCAAAAGAATTATCAATCGTTACTTAGAATCTGGGGATTTATCAGAAAGATTACTTCTGAATCATATTATTGTATTTTGTAATGTTTTTGGTGTTGAGATTGGCGTGAAGATGATGGCAGTAAAACTAGAATACAAATACTGGTCTGTCATCAAAACCATTTTGGTATTTCTAAAGTATATTGAACCTAGTGATTTGGTTGGTATTGATATGGACTCAAAAATTATTAACGTTCTTAGAGAGATTTAATGTCAGTTTCTACATTTGCTGATACCGTATATACCTATAGGTTTTTGAAATTGTTGGTGACCCCATTCAACAAAACGAAAGCCTATGAGTTTGGCATTGTAGATGATAATGGTAAACGCACTGACAAAGAAATCAAAACACAAGAAGAAAGAGATTCATTCAATCTTTTTCACAGACTTGTGTTTAACTTAAAAAGACTACTTGGCGCTGCGCCGGGTGGTAAATCTCGCATTGCATCCTATGCGGCTGCACTGGTTCTACTTAGAGAAAATTATGGTGTAGATACAAAATATGCAATGAATGAGATGTGTCTTGATGGTGATACACAAAAAACTCTGGCTATGATGATTGAGCAATACTCTGGGGATGAAAATTTTATTGAGGAAAACAAACGCATTCCTCGTAAAAAAGGTCAACCTGCAAACAGTAAAAAGCATAGTGATCTATATACAGATGAAAATCCCAAAGGTACTATTCATGGCTTAAAGTTTGCAACTGTTGATGATGCCAAATCTTCTGTCAATAAAATAGAAAATTCTGATAGAAGTCACGCTCACAAGATTCAAGCTGCTATAGCGATGGAGCAAAGGGCAAGGGTCATGGGTAAAGATAGTGCAGCGAATGTGTATAGAGAATACATTAATAAAATGAAAAAGAAAACAAAGAAGCCAGTGAAAGAAACCGGCACAACTACTGCTGATGTAGCGATGCCCCCTACAAAAATGAAATTTAAGGCTTTCTTAAGACGCAAGAAAGACGATTAAATGTTTGCACTTCTAGGTTCGGTTCTAGGGTTTGGTACGTCTTTTGCTCCAAAGATTTTGGAGACAATAAATAAGGGACAAGAGCAAAAACACGAGCTCGCCAAAATGAGAGCGTCTGCTGAATTAAAGATGCAGATGCAAGATGCTGAATTTGACTACCAGAAGGAAATGGCACATCATGAGGAACACAAGCGTCTTATTGAACATGATATTGCTATCTCAAAAGAAACAGGTTTCTTTGCAGGACTTAAGAAAGGTGTGCGACCAATTCTCACCTACTGTTTCTTCGGTTTCTTTCTGTTTTACAAGACAGTACTAGTTATGGAAGCAATGCGTAGTGGTCAAACCATTTCGGATATTTCAGATGTTATCTGGGACGAACAGTCGCAGGCTATCTTTGCAGCAATCATCTCATTCTGGTTTGGATCAAGGGCAGTTGAGAAATTAAAATAGGATTATTATGTGGACAGTTTTGAATGAAGAGTATGACATTAAATGTACTTTTTTAGATGTTAGTGATGAATTATTGAATAAACTTGGGGATGATATTAAAAAAACTGGTGATAAAACTTACGGAACCACCAATTTAAAAGCAGAAATGACAAACTGGAAAACAGAACTGAAGTCATTTTTTCAATTAGAATCATTTATTGCTGATAAATTTACAAAAAGATGTACCTTTGTAGATCATTGGGGCGCAGTGTATCGTGATGGTGATCATGCTTTACCACATGACCATACTGAATATGGTGACAATGGTGGAGAATCATTTGTATTTTATGTAGATGTTCCAGAAGGGTCTGGAAACATTTATTTTAGTGAAGCTGATCTTACTGTTGAACCTCAAAATAAAATGCTTGTGTCATTCCCGGCAACTGTGATTCATGAGGTATACCCTAACACTATATCTGGTATTGAAAGAATTATTACAGCAGGAAATATTGAATTTTCAGTTGACAATGTGTAAAAAATAAGATAGTATAAGTACTACACAATTTTAAAAATCACTCCAAAATTAAGAGGTGCGTTCTATGACAAACGGTCTAGACATGAGGGACTTTTTATCCCAAACAAAGTTTTACGAAGCTTATTCCCGATACATTGATGATGAAAACAGGTATGAAAGTTGGGACGAATCTGTAGACCGTGTTATGGCAATGCACAAAGATTATTATAAAGACAAAATGTCTACAGCATTGGTAAATGAGATGGCTGCTGCTTCCAATGCATATAAAGAAAAACGTGTACTTGGTGCGCAACGTGCCTTGCAGTTTGGTGGTGACCAACTGCTTAAACACCAGATGAAAATGTATAACTGTACATCTTCCTATGTTGACCGTGCTTCTTTCTTTGGCGAATACTTCTATATCCTTCTGTGTGGTGCTGGCGCTGGTTTCTCTGTACAAAACCATCATGTCAACAAACTTCCTATGGTAGCAGAACGTAAGAAGCAAGCAAAAGGTTATATTGTAGAAGATAGTATTGAAGGTTGGGCGTCTGCTCTTGATGTTCTCATGTCATCATACTTTGTCGGTGGTGGCGTACATCCTGAGTTTGAAGGTCGGCGTGTATTCTTTGATATGACTAATATTCGTCCAAAGGGTGCAAAGATTTCCGGTGGATTTAAAGCTCCCGGTCCTGATGGTCTGAGACAAGCACTGGACCGTATTGAGTATCTTATTCAGGGCATTGTAATGTCTTCTAAAGACCCTGTACAACTCCGTCCTATCCATGTATACGATATTGCCATGCATTGTGCTGATGCGGTCCTGTCGGGTGGTGTGAGACGTTCTGCAACCATCTGTCTGTTCTCTCCTGATGACACAGAGATGATGAATGCTAAGACTGGTAACTGGTTTGTAGATAATCCACAACGTGCACGTTCTAATAACTCTGCTGTGATTGTTCGTAAAGAAACTAAGAAAGAAGACTTTATGGCAATCATGGATAGCATTAAACAGTTTGGTGAACCGGGATTTGTATTTGTTGAGTCTACTGAACACACCACTAACCCATGTGTTGAGATTGGTATGTTCCCACAGATTGATGGACAGTCTGGCTGGCAAGGGTGTAACCTGACAGAGATTAATGGTGGTCTTTGTGTAGATGAAGAATCATTCTACAAGGCATGTGAAGCAGCATCTATCCTTGGTACACTACAGGCTGGTTATACTGACTTTAAATTCCTTCCAGATACTACAAAGCAAATCTTTGACCGTGAAGCATTGCTTGGTGTATCTATCACTGGATGGATGAACAACCCGGAGATTTTGTTTGATGAAAAGATTTTGGAAAAAGGTGCCAAGATTGTTAAAGATACTAATAAGAGAGTTGCTGATCTTCTCGGGATTAATCCTGCTGCTCGGACTACTTGCGTTAAGCCTAGTGGCAATGCTTCTGTACTCTTGGGAACAGCAAGTGGAATCCACGCTGAACACTCTGAGAGGTATATCAGAAATATCCAACTAAACAAAGATTCTGAAGTTGCACAACTCATTGCTAAAACAAATCCAGAGATGGTAGAAGACTCTGTATGGTCTGCTTCTGGAACTGATTGGGTTGTATCTTTCCCAATTACACCAAAGCAAGGTTCTATTCTGAAAGATAAACTTATTGGAACTGACCACCTTGAATTGGTTGCAAAGGCACAAAAGCATTGGGTAAATACTGGTAAGAACAAAGAACTTTGTGCAGACCCTACAGTATCACATAACGTATCAAATACTATTCTAGTAGAGGATTGGGATGATGTTGCTGAATATGTTTATAGCAATAGGAATAACTTCGCTGGTATTTCTTTCTTGTCTACTTCTGGCGATAAGGATTTTAATCAAGCGCCGAACACTGAAGTCATCGACGCTGAAAAGATGGTGGAAAAATATGGCGTGGCGGCTGTTCTAGCATCTGGTCTGGTAGTAGATGGACTTGCTGCTTTTGGTGACCTTTGGATGGGCTGCCAGACCGCACAAGGTTTCGGTGAAGATATCTCAGCTGAAAACTCTAAGAACACTCTGAAGAAAGATTGGGTGCGACGCTTCCAAGCATTTGCTGATAAATACCTTGAAGGTGACCTTAAGAGAACTGAGTACTGCCTGAAGGATGCATTCCTTATTCACAAGTGGGAAAAAATCAAAAGGTCTTACATGCAAGTAGAATGGATCAGTGAACTGTCTGAAAAGAAATACACTGATGTTGACACTCTTGGTGCAGCAGCCTGTGCAGGTGGTGCTTGCGAGATTGACTTTTAGGAGGGTCTATGAAATACCGAATTATCTGTGACGATTGTGAAGTAGAAAGTGTAGTTCATCTAATTTATGATGAAAAACCAAATCACTGTCCATATTGTGGTTCTGAACTAACAGATGATGAAGTATCAGAATATGACGCAGGATGCCTTTGTGACTAATATAAGTAACCTCAGTTGAAACACACTGAGGTTATTTTTTTATGTCTGATCATTATACAGGATGGTACTATGAGTTTGGCGAATATGATCCTGAAACAGCGCCAGAAGAGTTTGTAGGGTTCGTCTACCGCATTCAAAACCTAGACACACTACAGAAGTACATCGGCAAGAAACTCTTCTGGAACCGCAGGAAAACCAAGGTAAAGACCAAGACAGGTGGAACCAAAACAAAGTATGTGACAAAAGAATCTGACTGGCGTACATATTATGGTTCAAACAAGGCTCTCCAAGAACAAGTCCAAGAAGTCGGCGGTGATAAATACTACAGAGAAATTTTGAAGTTTTGTAAAACAAAGGGCGATTGTTCTTACTATGAAGCAAAATATCAATTTGAATATGACGTGCTATTACGAGATGACTACTTTAATGAATACATCCAGTGTCGGATTAATGCGAAACATTTGAAAAGAGAAGATGATGGTGAATAAGATTACACTTAATATTTTTGAAATCCTAGAGAAAATTGGTTCTGCTAAAAAGAAGGCAGACAAGATTGCTTTACTTAAAGAACATGATTCTTTTGGGTTAAGAACTATTCTTCAAGGTTGCTACAATCCAACTATAAAACTTCAGTTGCCAGAAGGTGAACCACCTTATGAGCCTTGCGAAGCTCATAACGCACCTTCAAATCTTTTCAAAAGGTCTAATCAGTTTGCTAACTTTGTTGGCAAGAGAGCTAAAGAATTAGGCACAATTAAAAGAGAAAGATTTTTCATCCAACTCTTAGAATCTATCCATCCAGAAGATGCAAAGATTGTATTGCAGATGAAAGATAAAAAACCATTCAAAGGTATTTCATCTGCTCTAGTCAAGGAGGTCTATCCAAATTTGATGCCCCCTGACTAATTTGTTATGTCCTATTAACTTTTTAAGGAATGCATTATATGCTCGTTTCTCAAATTGACCGTCTCAAAAAAGATTATCGTGAACTTGAACATTATGAAAGAAAACTCGTAAAACAAGGGAGAGATACTTTAGTAAGGCAAATGAAATTGAAACGGGACTATCTGGGTAGATCAATAAAAGATTTGGAGGAACAACTTTTTCGTTGACAAGACATAAAAACTGATATATAATCTATATGTCTTTTGGGGCGAGGGAATATATACTTCTCGCCCCTTTCTTATCTTAGGAGTAAAAAAGTGTTAAAAAAGATATTCTGGAAGATTTTTTCTCTTGACACAAGCAAGCATAGGCAGTATACTCTTCTTTATGATGATTTGTGTATGTGAATAACGAGTATGCTCCCTTGGCGGAAATGGTAGACGCTGCGGACTTAAAATCCGTTTTCCTTTGGAAGTGCCGGTTCGACTCCGGCAGGGAGTACCAATTATGTATGTAACACCTTGTGTGTCTCTTTGCAAGATAGAGGGTGGTGAGTGTATTGGTTGCGGCCGCACTAGAGAACAGATTGCAAGGTGGACTAGATACACTGATGAAGAAAGACTTGACATAATGCGTAAATTAGGGTATGGTAATAAACGTACCCAACGCAGGAATAAACCATGAATATTTTCTATCTTGATCCCAATCCAGTCAAAGCAGCACAGATGCATTGTGACCAGCATGTACATAAGATGCTGTTAGAGACTGCTCAAATGCTGTCTACTGCACACAGAATGCTGGACGGGACCAAGACTAAACGTTCATCAGTATCAGGTAAACGCATGGTAGACTACTATGTACACCCTGATCCTGTACTAGAACATACACTCTACAAAGCAGTGCACTTCAAGCATCCATCTAATATATGGATTCGTCAAACTATGGAACAGTATGGCTGGGCAAAAGATTTGATGAATGCACTTGCTGATGAGTATGAGTATCGTTTTGGCAAGCAACACGGCACTGCTCTTACTGTCCTACCGTATCTTCAACTTCCACCTAAGTCTATGAAAATGAATGGTGGTTGGACTCCACCCCCTCAGTGTATGGACGATTACCTCAAACGTTCTAACACAGTACAGGCATATCGGGACTTTTATATCCACGAAAAATCTAAGTTTGCACGGTGGAAAAAAACACGAAAAAGTCCAAATTGGTACTTGACAAACCCTACTCAAGATACTATATTAAGTATGTAAGAGAAAAAGGTAAGTTTGATGATTGAACAGATTAAAAGTTACATTGCTGCTTGTGAAGCAAACCTTGCTAAGTATCAGCAGATTGAAGACCCTGTTGAACGTGAACGTGCTGTTGCTGCCTGTGAAGGTATGATTGCAGACTTTAAAGCACTTATTGAGGAATAAGACAGATGACTGAGTTTTGGGTAATGAACATGACTGACATGAAAGTTGTCAATAAAGAAGCCTGTCCCGGTAACGCTGCTGAACTGATGATGATTCTTCAAGAAATGAATCCTGACATTAAGTTCAGTATTAAAGAGGTTGAGCTTTTTACAGAGGTTGAGTAATGAAAAAGAAGTCTTTTGTAATTCGTGATGCAGTCAGTAACGGTATTCGTTTTGGTCTGTTTGAACCAATCACTTCTGAACGTCAAGCCAAGAAGTTTATGCGTGACTTTGAAAAACGTATGAAGGCATGTGGCATTGAAGTACAATGTGTGATTCAAGAGGTTAAAGATGCGTGAAACAGTTCACCTAAAAGGCATTACCAAAAAAGGTAAGCAACGTATTCAAGAGCATGGTGCCTTATGGGAAGTTCTTGAAAAGCGTCCCGGAACTTTTGAGGGTCTGCTGTTAGGTTCTCCTAAAACTGGCAATATTCGTTGGTTGACAACAGACTTTGAAGTTATGAATGAAAATGAACATGTTGTAGACATAGATGGAGCAACAGATTGACAGAAGAAATGCCTTGGTTTTTTCATGTAGTTAAACATGGACTTGATGTTGAAGAACTAAAAAAATGGGTTCTTAGCAAACAGATCATTACAACTGATGGATATGGTGCGTATAGCGGCCGAGGGGATAGCACTCAACATTTCTTTGATGATGGTTCTAAAGGCGAGAGTTTACCAGTAAAAGATTCTTACGTCAAAGATTTTTTCTATGATATGGTCAAAGGTATCTGTGAAAGAAATAATATACCACATTTTGAAAATATGGAATATGTAAATTCATGGACCATAGATGGATATAAGGGTTCTAGGCATGGTATTCATCAGCATAGCAATCCAGCTGGATTAGTGAGAGAAGGTATGAGTGTTTTACTCTACCTTAATTTGCCAGAAGACATGTCAGATATGAAAGGATGGTTTTCTTATATTGACAAAGATGGAGAATGGTGTTATCTTAAACCTGAGTTAGACACTGTGTTTATCTTTTCACATCAGATACCACATTGTGCACTTGAACAAGGTGAAGGTTTACGCAAAACCTTAAACATAGAATTTTTGAAAGATAAGGAAAAGTAATGAAAAGCGACCTTGCAGATAAGGTAATCCTCACTGACTGTGATGGAGTTCTAGTAGATTGGCTCTTTGGTTTCAAAGAGTTTATGGCAGACCGTGGGTATACTGAACAAGACCCTACCGGATATGCTATTTGGAAACGGTATGGTTTTATCAACAAAAATGCTGGTGAACCTCTTGTTCGTGAGTTTAACAACTCCGCTGCTATGGCATACCTGACCCCGCACTTGGATGCAGTCAAATATGTTAAGAAGTTGCATGAGGAATGTGGTTATGTCCTGCGTGTAATTACTTCCATGTCTCTGAACAAGTATGCGTACAAGGCACGTCTACAAAACCTGCACGCCCTGTTTGGTGAAACTGTTATTGATGAACTGGTATGTCTAGATACTGGTGCTGATAAAGATGATGCACTTGAACAGTATCGTGGCACGGGTTGTGTTTGGGTAGAAGATAAGTACAAGAATGCTGTGCTAGGTGAAGAACTTGGACTTGAATCTTATCTAATTGACTTGCCTCACAATCAGCAGTTTGACTTTGCTAATCGTGTTAACGGTTGGGAAGATATTTACTATTCCATTGTAGGAGCTTAAAATGAAATCTATTATTATTGCATCTGTTGCGATGCTTGGTTTGACTGGATGTGCGCAACTTACTAAACCTCTTGGTGAATGTACCAATGTAATGTACTATAATGAAAAAACACCACAGTATGCAGCACTTGGTGCAGTAGCTGGTACAGCTGCTATGGTTGTTCTTTCTGATGGCAACGTAGGTGGAACCGATGCACTCTTTGGTGCTGCTACAGGCGCTCTTGCTGGTACTGTAGCATCCGGTGGACTATATACAGCAGAGATTTGTCCATCAATGACAGAAGTATTAAAGGAAGTTCAATGAAACGTATTCTAGCCGTTTTATCTATGGTAGGGGTTGGTGCATGCGCCAGTCCCGCCGCAGCGGAGACTGCAATTGTAACTGATGTAGAACCTAACTGGATTGAGGTTGTACGAGATGTACCCGTAACAAAGTGTAGTATTGCACAAGTACCAATCTATGAGAATGTACAAGGTCAAGGTGCTACTGGTTTAGAAGTTCTTTTTGGATCAGTCTTTGGCGGTTTGCTTGGTAAAGCAGTGACTGATAAAGATGAAGGTGCTGTTGCTGGTGCAGTTATTGGTGGTGTGGTTGCTGCTGAAGCAGGCCGTGCACCAGAACTTCGTATCGTAGGATATGAAGACAAAGAGATTTGTACAACTCGTTATGTTCAACGCACTGAGTCTGTTCCTGAAGATTATACCATTCAATATGATTGGAACGGATATCAGGGTTGGGGGGTTGTCAAAGATCAATATGCTGTAGGCGACGAAATTGAAGTGAATGTTTCTGTGACTATTTGTCGTAGTCAAAATTGTAATTGATTTGTTATCTGCCCGTAGCTCAATTGGATAGAGCAACGGCCTTCTAAGCCGTAGGTTGTAGGTTCGACTCCTACCGGGCAGGCCAATTCTATGGAAGTCACATCAAAGAAAAATATTCTTCTTGGTAATTTTAATCACATTCCACTTTGGGAAAGTAAAAAAACTAAGAAATATGCAACATCAGAAGGATTAGATGCATGGTTGCCTTATTCCTCTGGATGTTTGATTTGGCATGCCATAAAAAATCCAAAAATTAATAAAAAATACAATTTCTACGATCCTTTATTCATACCTAAACCTGTAGAAGAATTTGATGATATTTTGTCAGAGACAGATATTTTTGGATTGACCAACTATACATGGAATCAATATTATAGTGATTTAATCTCTGAGCATTATAAAAAAATTAAACCTGATGGTATTGTAGTATATGGTGGGCCACAAGTACCTAAACACAAGGATGTATTAGAAAAGTATAGAGAAGATCGTCCTTGGGTTGATGTACACATAGAAGGTCTAGCAGAATATGCATTTGAAGAATGGTTATTAGATGAACCTATCAGTGGTAATAAAATTAGAGAACTTCCGACGCCATATAGTGATGGTATTTTTGACTATGTTTTTGATAATCCAGAAAAATATAATGTAGGAAGAATAATGGTCCCTGTAGAAACTGATAGGGGTTGTCCATATAAATGTGCTTTTTGTGATTGGGGTGGCAATGCGAGTAGTAAAATCACAAAGTTTGAGTTACAAAAATGTGTAGATGAACTAGAGTTTTTATACAAGAAAAAAGTGAATAGCATGTTTATTACAAATGCTAACTTTGGCATTTTTAAAGATGATGTGACTGTTTTGGAAAAGATGGTAGATTTCCAAGAAAAGTATAATCATAAGGTTAATGTTATTTACGGTGGTCTTGCAAAAAATGGTAGTAAAAATCTAACCAAAATTGTTGACTTATTAGAGAATCAACTTTCTCTTACTCAAAATAATATGAAAGTTAGTTTTCAAACCCACACACCAGAAGTGCTAGAGATTATTGATAGAGCAAATATTAAGAATGAAAAACTTTTACCTGTTATTGCAGAACAAAAAGCTTTAGGTAATGAAATCACAGCAGAAATGATTATCACTCTTCCCGGTGAAACTGCTGACAGTTGGCTTCAAACCTTACATCATAATATACACAATCTTGGTATTGACAAGACCATGACGTTTATTGCTCTTGTAGTTGCTAACACTTCTTTTGGTACACCAGAATATCAAGAAAAACACAAGATTAAAACAAAAAAGGTATTTTTTAGTAAATTCCAATACTATGAAATTATGTATGAGTCACTAAGTTTTGATTTAGAAGAATTAGTAAAAATGTTTGACTACCAATGGTTCTGGCATAATTTTGTTAACACTAACATTGCAACGGATAAAATTTATGATTTAACAAAACAGACAAAAGATTTTTATGATAATTTAGATGAATACCCTATCTTGAGTAGTTGTGTGGAGATGCAAAGAAATTTGATAAGAAGAGTTTTTGCACCTGAAAGCGAAACCACAATTACTGATGAGTTTGAAACTATCTGGTTTACTAGAAGTATGAGAATGGGTGAATTGAAAGTTATGGCAGACAACTATATACAAACAGAACAAGAACTAGAAAAGTTGTTTGGTGAAAAAATTAATGTAGATTGGGCAAAATTTAATATGCCCCTTAGATGGACTTATTAGGAGAATATAATGTTGTTTCTTGGTGTAGGCGCAGTTATGTTTACTGCAACTTTGTTTATTGGTGGCTGGGTATTGTATGACCAGTTCTGGGGTGGTGAAAAAGAAGACACTACTGAAAGTGAAACTCCTACTGTAGCATACTATGCAGAAGCAGAATGGTTTTCAGAACCACAGGCTGGAATTAAATATCTTGTAGAAGATGATGATGGTATTGACGCAGACCTGACACTAAATGCTGTGATGGATTGGGTTGAGGCAGATGAACCTAATATCTGGACAGGTGATTGGGAAGTCAAAGTCTGGACTTGGAATGATGCTGGTGTCGTTTCTATTAATGGTGATGCTTCTACTCTGATTGAAGACCGTTATGATGATGTTGAAGTTCCTTACTTTACTGGTGATGGATTTATTGAACATGCAACAGTTGACTTAGACTTTACATAAAATTAGAAACGATAGTTGAAAAAAAGGCTTGAAATCTTATCCAAGATGTACTATATTAATAATGTAGTGTTGACAGAGAAGAGTTATGAAAGCAACCATTCTTAAAATTATCGGTGAGGAACACCTGAGCCTGCATCAGTATCCCGGCTATTTTGTCTGGACGTATGATGACGGTGATACCTATGAAGAGCAGAGTGTCTATGTAGATAAGATCACTCACCTGACTACTCAGCAATGGGTAGAAGATGGTCAAGCGTTTATGGAGTATGTTAAAGCTGATAAGTAGTACGGAGATTGGCGCAGTCTGGTAGCGCACCTGCTTTGGGAGCAGGGGGCCGTAGGTTCAAATCCTACATCTCCGACCAATAGGATTTCCTGCGACGGCAGGAATGGTATAGTGACTGAATAATCCGTGGCAGATGCGGATAAGGTAATACCGAAGGGGTTTAGCGGCCCGTCTTAGCGGATGCAGGTAGGTTTGGACCGAGTAGACAGGAGTTTGCCAGTGGTCCATTGTGGGTAATCCTTAATCCCACCTATACATTTTATTATGCTGGCGTAGCTCAGTTGGTAGAGCAGGGGTTTTGTAAACCTCAGGCCGGGAGTTCAAGTCTCTCCGCCAGCACCATTATTTTAGGGAGATAACAACAAATGCATATTGAGAGTGATACTAAGTTAGACTATTCGGATGTTCTTCTAAGACCGAAACGATCTACTCTAGAATCCCGAAAAGAAGTTAAACTCACCAGACAGTTTAAATTTCCTCACTCTCAAAGAACACTTGAAGTTATCCCTATTATTGCTGCCAACATGGATGGTGTTGGCACTATTAATATGGCAAAAGCATTCTCAAAAGAGAACATGATGGTTGCCATGAATAAAAGTTACAGTGTTGATGAACTTACTAAACTCCATCTACATGCAGACATTTACGACAAAGACCGTATGAAAGAAAGTCTGTGTTTGACTGTAGGTATGCAAGACGCAGACTATGATAAGGTTCGTTCTCTTAAGAATAAGTTTCCAGTAATTTGTATTGACACTCCAAATGGGTATATGGAGAAGTATGTCAAGTTTGTAAAGTCCATTCGTGAACTATGTGGTGTAAATAATATTATCATTGCAGGTAACGTGGTTACCGCTGATCAGACACAGGAGTTAATTCTAAATGGAGCTGACGTGGTTAAAGTGGGTATTGGGCCTGGAAGTGTTTGCACAACTCGTATTGTTACTGGTGTTGGTTATCCGCAACTATCAACGGTTATGGAGTGTGCGGATGCTGCTCATGGCCTTGGTGGTCACATCGTCGCTGACGGTGGTTGCGTTTCTCCGGGCGATGTAGCAAAAGCATTTGCCGCAGGAGCCGACTTTGTAATGCTAGGTGGAATGCTTGCTGGTCATGACGAAGGTGGTGGTGAACCAGTCTACAAGTATATCCATAACAATGAATACTACTATATGAAAGAAGATGAAATCTATAAGCC
>TARA_R100000353_G_scaffold89308_2_pt1 | contig 14173 bp, 6 predicted proteins | sample TARA_R100000353 | Tara Oceans TARA_R100000353 (sample SAMEA2620663) | marine metagenome | biome: marine biome (ENVO:00000447); feature: surface water layer (ENVO:00002042); material: "saline water (ENVO:00002010), including plankton (ENVO:xxxxxxxx)" | depth 5 m | reverse complement strand
ATATTGATAACCTAACTGATACCAATAATTTACTGGCCAACCATTATCGTCTGTTTCATTTAACCATATTTCAATTGGATTATATCCATATGCTCTTTCATGTGTACGATAAATAGCTCCTGCAGATATACTAAACTTCTCACCAATAGGTAATTTAGCTCTAACTTCAGCTGATTTATAATTAAAATTAATTCTACCTTGCGCTCTACTTTCTAGTTTTACCATGTGATATTTACCACTATGTTTAATAAAGTACCTATGGTTTTTATATATCTCATCTCTTGATCTTTCTTTTTCATAATGAAATACATATTCTAAACCTTTAACAGGAGAGTTAGTAGCAATTAAACCTACATTATTTTCTGTCCCATCATAATAGCTTTTACTTTTTATTTCGTAATCAAACCTAGCTAGCTTACGTATACCAAAACCATATCTATAATCAAAATCATAATAGTCCGTACCATCTACAACAACAGGTGGTGTATACAAGTTGCCATCAGGATTTGTTCTTACAAAATAATCTGGTGGATTTTCTTTTGGATTTTCTAAATCACCAGCTATATATATAGTTCCATATTTTAAAAAATCTTTATATAATTCTTTAAAAATATTTTGAGAACTTGTAGTGAAAGTTATTAATAATAATAGTAATGTAAATAGTTTTTTCATTATTTATAGTTTTTAAACATTAGTTTATACAACAATTTATTCCATGCTTTTTGAATCTTGTCTATTCCTTTTTTTATTTTTTCTTTCATTTGTTTTTTTAATTATATAGTTTACTATTAAACCACCAAGCGTAGTGGCTATTAAATCTTTAGTATCGAACTGTCCATACCTTACGTAATCATATGTTTCTTTAGTAAACCCAGCTATAAAAGCTGATGACACGCCTGGTAATTCTAGTTTGTTTGCTGCAGCAGATGTTGTAGCACCTGCCGCGAAGTGATAATATTTATCTACGCCTATAGGCTGTGAACTAGCACAACCCACAAACACCACCGCAAATAGGGCAAGTATTTTTTTCACACATATCTTTATTTTATTTTTAAACCTGTTCCTTTTATTTTTAAACCAGATCTTAATCTGAGTTTGTTTTTACTTTTTTTAGTTGTTTCGTCTTTATCAATACCTATTTCCCAAGAAGACCAACCACCTAACAACGCCATTCGTTCCCACATAGCCAAGTCTTGACTAAACGCATCGTCAATGTTTATCATTTTCTTTATAGCTCTATCAAGTGGAATATTAAAACTAGCTGATATATAATTAGCTATAGCTAATATAGCAGGGTTTTGTATATCAAATCCCATAGACTTCATCTTATCTAAATCATATTTAAAAGATCTATTGGCTTGATTTATTCTTGAAAGCTTAGAAGATATAGGTGGTGATAATCTACCTAACTCATAAGCTATCTTATCATAGTTAGGATTTTTCTTTTTACTTTCTTTTATACCTCTTAGTATAGCGTTTTTAACTACAGACACTGCTGCTCCACCAAAACCTAAACCTCTTAATAATGAATCAGCCATACCATTTGCAATGCCTATAGTTTTTTCATTTTCTTCTTCTTCATCACTATCACCGAAGGCTATAGCAAATAACGCTTGTTGTAACGCGTTGAATATTAAGTTTTGTACAAACGAGTAATACATTATTTTAGAAACGTTTGTTCTCCAGTCACCTCTACCATTTTTAAGATCTGATATAGCTTTACCTATTAATCTATTATACTGCATTGGTGTATTAGCAAATGCTAATATAATTCTACCAAGTGGTCCAGCTTGTTGCTGTGATATACGATCAGGTCTACTAGACTGCTGCGACTCTTCTGCTATTTCTCTAAAATCTAAAAACGCTTGTTCTTCAGCCGCTTTTTGATCCATACCTTGTTTAAGATATGTGTTGATTCTGTTTCTATAAAACGTAGCACCACCAGAAGCAATAGCAAAACTATCTGCTATTTGTGTAGGTAAAAATCCAAACGCCAACATTTTAGATATAATAGCTCTTGGTCCTCCTTCTCTAGCCATGTCAGCAATATCAGATTCATTAACATTGAACCTTAAACCTCCTCTTCTTTCTTTCAAGAACGGTGAGTTCATAATTTGTAAAAAGTCTTTCCAATATTGTTTTTGATCTGCAAAAGCTTTACCAGCAGCTAAAATATTATTATCACTAAAGTTTATAAAGTTTGCAGCAGATATAGTTTGTAGTAATGCAGATCTAGTATTAAAGAACATTATTGTACCAATACTATTTGTTAACCAATCAGTAAATCTACCTGTTAAGCTATCACCAGAAAAACCTCTATTTCTACCACTCTTCATTCTCTTTAACATGTCCTCTAAAGCTAATCTATAAGATCTACCAAAAGCAGCTTCAAGTTTATTCATGTTCTTATCTGAAAATATTATGTCAACATTTTTCTGCCACTGCTCTAAATACTTAGCTCGTTTAGCTGTATCTAGTGTATCAACTAAATCTGTTGTAATAGTACCCGCCAACCAACCAGCTTTAGGTTGATTATATTTTTCACCTTTTAATATATCTATTAAACTGTCTGCGAATACTTGTAGTTCATTATTAGAAGTTATATAGTCAGTAAGTTCTTTTAAATCTGTTTTTGAAAGGCCAGGTATATTCATACCTTGTTTATTCCATATATAAACTCTTACAGCTTGTTCAACAGTAAAATCTTCACCAGGCATTTTCTTTTTTAAATTTCTTGGAACAATACCTAGCTTTTCTTTTAACGCATTGTAATCTCCTTGCATAGATATTCTATCTAAAGATATACTTGCCATGGCTCTAGCATAAGGATCTAACAAGTGTGTTTTAATCCACGCCATTTGTGCGTCACCAGTTTTACCCTTACCTAATAAATAATACATTAATCCTACAAAATCATCAGCAGATGGTGGTATAAAGAATTTAAATTTACCTTTGCTTGATCCAACAACTTGAGCCTTGGCAGGTGAATATTCTTTTTCCATACCAATACCAGTCTTGCCTTCAATCATTGCGTTAAACTCTCTATCTAACGATTTACTAAATCTTATTTTAGCTTGCTGCACCTTAGAGTTAACATCAACCTGCTCTAATACTTTAGCAACTGCTTTAACATTTTTAACCGCGTCATCTACAAAATAAAAATCATTATATCCTTCAGCTGCTTTACTAATAACCCAGTTTGCTTTAGCTTGAGGTCTACCGTCTTCTAACCCGACTATGTTATCTAATGGTAGTTCTACTCCAATAGCTTTTAAAAAATCATATATAGATTGAGCTGACGCTTGGGGTCTAGCTGTTAATACAAAAATGTTTTCATTACCAAATTTCTTAATAGCTTTTCTAAGTCTAGGAACTAGTGGCCCGGGTTTTCCTTTTACAACTTTAGTAAATTCACTAAAGTCAAACTCAGCTCCTTCACGTTTTAACTTTTCATCTTGTACTGCAAATTCAGCAGGCGTTATTTTTTTAGTCTTACCGTCAGGCATTGTAACTATAATTTTACTTTTGCTAAAAGCTAATGTATCATCAAAGTCATATATACTTATACCCTTAGTTTCAGCGTTAATATCTCTAGCATTGTCTAATGCTTTGTCAATCATACGCATGTTGTCTATAACTGTTTCATTAGAAACACTTTTACTAAACTGACTAATCTTAGGTTGTTTCTTATTATTTTTAGGAGCTACTTGCACTTGAGCTTTATTTAAAGCTGGAGTGGTAGGTTGTCCTTTAACATTTAAGTTTAAAACTTGAGCTGCTGTTTGATTTCCTCTAAGCATAATACTATTAGGATCAATACCACCTCTAGTGTTAGCTACATTAGGATTAAAATATCTTAACCATATAGTTTGATCTAGCGTCCAGCCTTCTGGAGCTTTAGCAACATAATTATATTTAACACCGTTAACTCCTATACCTTTTAGTTTTTTATCATCATAAGATCTTAAACCTCCTTGAAAATAATTATTCTCTATACCTTTATAAGTATCTTTATTTAGAGTTTGGTTAGCAGCTTGTATAAATAAATATTTAGCAACCATACTAGCAGGTAGAGTGTGCTCTTCAGTTAATCCACCTGTTTTATCTATGCTGTAAAATCTTATTGGTGCAGATGTTCTAACAAAATGACCTTGATAAGCACTTGTAGAAGATAACAATGCAGCTACAAAAGGTATATTAGCTTTATCTTCCTTCATCAAACCTTCAAACGCTTTAAATATTTTATATAGACCTTTTAACTTTTTATCTTGTTTGTCATTAAATGTTTCATCATTAAGCTTGGTTTCTATTTTAGTATAACTATCTTTACTTACCGCAGCTGCAATGTCAGTGTCTTCTTTTGCAAAGTCAATCATCTGATCTACAATAGCTTCAACCTGTTCGTTATTTAAAAAAGCAAAATTACCAGCATATGTTCTTAATCTTTTTGTTTTACCGTCTTCAAAAAACGTTACATCAAATTTATCTACAGCTGGTAAACCTTCTTCATCTATATATTCTTCTATGTATTTACCTTCTATAATACCAAGCTCTTCAATAGTTAAACCTTGCGTCGTACCTGTAAATGTTCCATAGTTTCTCCAAAATACTTCTGGCAATGATTTAGAAACACCAGGTTTTAACAGCCAAGCTTTAAACTGTTTTCTACCATCATCAGTCTTCATATCTATAGGAGTAATACCAGCGTTTTCTAATATGTTTTTCCAAGTATCTGTTGTTCCTGAAAATACCGGTTTACTAAATTTAAGTAATGGCGCTTTTGCCGGAGCAGTCTTTTGTCTTACAGTAGCTTTTCTTGTAGCTGCTTTTTCCGGTGTTGTAGTTTGTTCTTGTACAGCTTGGTCTTGTTGTTGATCAACAGCTTGACCAAACCCAGCCAACGCCATGTTTCTAGCTAGAAGCTCTAATACACCTTTTATATATTGAGACTCAGGTCCTCTTGGTACATAGTTTTTATCTACCTTATTATTAGTAATACCAGATGATTTTAAAAATCTATTTCTATTACCTGGTTTTATTCTATACTGTAGATTATTGTTTATCTTTTTTTGTTTACCTTTTGCGTCTAAAACTTTATCGTATTCTGTGTTTAAAAAGTTTCTTGATCTTATACCTGCTGATTGACCACCTTCTAGTTTAGCTTTAAGTTTACCAACAGCTTTTGTTTGAACAACATCTGCATTACCTTTTGGCCTAGTGTTTATAAGTCTATCTACATTTTTTAATATAAACATTTGTATTTTAGATATGTCATCACCTTTTCTTAAGTTATCTTGCGGTTGTGTAATACGTGATACAGGGATTCCAAAATATTTTGCTAATGTTTCGTATGGCGCTATCTGTTGTAATTCCTTAAACGTTAAGTTAGCATCGCTTAGATCAATGTTATTCTCTTTTATTTTTCTATCTATTTCTTCTTGAGCTTCTTGTTTAACCTCTGGAGGTAATATATCAAATATATCTATAGTAGGTTCTACTTCTTCGACAACAGCTTCTTCAACTACTTCTGTACTAGGATCAACAACTTGTTGAGCAAGCTCACTGTCAGTACTTTCAGTATCAAGTTTCTTTTTACTTCTTTCTATAACATCAGTTAGATCAAACTTTAATTGACTACCTGCATATGTACTCCAGTTATCATTTATACGAGGATCAAACTTATCTAATAAGCCTCTATCAATAACTCTTTCTCTAGCAACCTGATAACCTTCGTCATATGTTATATTTCCAAGCCCAGCTCTACTATCAAAGCCCATTGTTTTTAAACCTACTTTAGCGGCTGCGTCTATAAGTACATCTTCTATAACCTGCTTCTCATAACCTTTAGCATTTTTTAATTTTCTAATTAACTGCTCGTTAGTAAGCGTATCAAGATTAAATTTACTTTTATCAAGTCTAGGTGCTCTAGATGTTTGGTCAATAGCCGCTGAGGTTTTAATTTCTTCTTTTTGTTCTTCAGGAACAGCAGTAAGATTTTTACCAAAAGTAGTTTTCTTGTTTACAAAATCACTAAGGAAATTAAACATGTCAAAAGAAGTTTTAAACGGATCCATTATACCAGCAATTGCAGGGAATCTTTTTCTAAACAAACCATTTAAAAAATATTTCATACCATGCATATCGGCAAACATGCTCTGTTTAATATCACCAGCTATTATAGACTCACCAATTACTGTAAGTATTTCATCAACATCTACAACACCGTTTTCATCAGTATACGCTTTATCAATAACATTTTTAATTCTATTGTAAACTTTTTCAGGAAACAAACCTTGCTGAACTTTTTTACCTAATACATTGAGCATGCTTTCAGTAGCCGCCTTTGCCTCAGGAAATAAATCACTAAATACTTTTTTACTATTTATTTCCATGTGAAGCAACTCGTGAAGCGGTGAAATAGCTGCTCTAAATCTTTCATAGGAATCAGCTGTTTGTAGTGATATAATTTTACCAGTTGTATCTGTTATAGCTATTTGTCCAGCTACAGAGTCAAACACTTTTGTGTTGTTAGCTACTAGTTGGTTTGTAGTTTCATTAACAAAAGCATAACTATTTCTTAACCTATTAGCAGCTTGCTCATCTAAATTGTTTTCTTCAATATATTCGTTAACAGCTTGTATATCTTTAAGTTCAAGAACTTCACCTTGATAATGATGCTCTGCTAGCGATAAAGCAGCCGCATAAAGATTCATCATTCCGTTAGCTATTGTAGGATTAGTTAGCATTTTACCTGATCCTTCTAAGCTTTTTGTATACTCTTTATATTCTTTATATTTTTTATTATTTAAATACTCACCTAACTTTTCATTGTCTGCTATAAGTTCTTTCTCCATAGCTTCCAATCTTTGTTGAAAACCTTCAACACCAAACTGAGGATCATATATCATTTTATAGTATTCTTTTTCTTTAAAATTTAAAGCAGCTCTATCCTCTATATATTGTTGTTGTTCTTCTCTAGACATTGAAGCCCACTTTTGATAAGTCATAAATTGATCAAACGCTAGCTCGTCTTGAAGTTTTTTCTTTTCTTTGTTTAATTGTTTTCTTTCTTGAGATGAAATATTATCTTTTGATAACATATCTTGTATTTCAAAAAGCCTTGTTGATTTCTTTTGGTTTTCTTTAATATCTTTGTAAGTTCTATACTCACTTTGAATAACATTGTTAATATTACCCAACACTTGAGGACTTTGTAAACCTAAACTTATTATAGCACTTTTAGTAATTAAATCAGCATCAACACCTTCCATAATAGATTTGCTATTACCCATTATCATTTTATCCATAAGGTTGTGTCCGGTTTGAGCAGCAATTTCTTCCATGACCTCTATACCTATGTTTTTACCCATGCCTAATCCAGCATAACCATATTCTTTAAATCTATTTTTCCAAAACTGCTTTGTGCTCCAGCCCTTTGCAAAAGTGTCATCTATTCCTGTACGCATTGAATATTTATTAATTCTTCTTGCTCCATTAATATAACTTAATGTACCTAGTTTTTCACTAAACATTTCTATAGCACCATAAGTATTTCCAGTAAGAGCTCTTTGCCATCTACTAGAATCAGCAGCGTCTTCATAATAATCAAGCTGTTGCAGCAACTGTTGTCTTAAAACTTCATCAGTAGTATTTTCTAATTGATTATTTATATTAGCAATTTGCTGTTCAGCTATTTTATATGTTTGTTCTAGTTCACCTAGTTTAGTACCACCTGAATAGCCATAAAATAAAGCCATTGAAAGACCAGTTGCTTTTTTAGCTGATTGTATTTTTAAGTATTTATCAGCAGCCCATTTAGCAGCCGGGTTTGCACTTTGTAAATCTTTTAATACTTTTTTGTTTGACAAAATTTGTCTTGGCGTAAATGCTGTTGGTAATAATTTTTGTGGTACCAACTTTCTCATTGCTTTAAATTTAGCAGCAGGTCCTAATACAGATAAAATACTAGGCGCGGCCTCCATTATAGTTTGTGTAAAATACGTGCCTATATCTCCCCAATTTTCAATATCTTTTACTGACATAGACTTTGCTAAACCTGCTTTGTATTCAGCAGCTACGTTATAAATATCTTGCGAAGACTCTAACAGTGTTTCTATATTATTAGGATCGTCTATACCTCTAGCGTAATCAATTAAATTAAATGCACTACCCATGCCGTAAGCAGTTGGTTGCATTATAAAAGTTTGGAATTGAGCAGCAAGAAACTCTGCTAGTCCAGCAGATAGTTTAGCGCCCATGTTGTGATTCATTTGAACACTTGACATCATTAGATTTAAATTATCTAAATTAATACTAGTGTCTTCTAGCTGTTTAGCATAGTCTATTGTAGACTGTATATTTTTTTTCATTACATCATAATCTGCTTTTATACCAGACTTATGATAACTATTTAAAGCTTCTTCTTTTTGGCCTTTTAGTTTTTGTAAATAAATTTCTTGCTCAGGGTTTAAATTTTCTCTTGATTCTAATACTTGTATTTGAGTGTTTAGAGTTCTTATTTCTTTTAAATACGGAGCTGATTTTTGATTTATATATGCTTGTTGTTTATCAAGTTCTCTAACAAAATCATTATATACAACCGTGTTTTGGTCAACGTATTTAGCTATTTCACCTTCTCTATCAAATCTTAAAAGTTGATATTTTCCAGTTAAATCTACACCTTTGAATCTTGGAGTTTGATCTTTGTCTAAAGTACTTTTATTATTAATAGCTTCTCGCACGTTGCTTCTACCTATAGAAAAACCTCCTGTTGCTGGGTAGTCTAAAACAGTATCGCCTCTATCTGAAAAAGGTATTTTATATGTGCCACCATCAACCATGTTACCAACTAAAGCTTCTATTTCACTAGCACTAAACTCAAGCTCTGCTAAATCTCTTGCGTATTGATCTTTAACTCTTTGGTTATATGCTGCTATATCTTTTCCTTTTCTAGCTATATCTTCTGGTAAAGAAGAAAACTCTAGTTTTTCTTCCATCTCATCAGTAAGACCAAGATCTCTTTTATATTTTCCAGTTATTTTATCTACCTTTCTTTCTTTTTCTTTAGTTATAAAGTTAAATATATTCTCACCATACTTTTCTCTAACATCGTCTAGTGTAATATTATCCATGCCTTTTTCTTTTAAAAGCAATATTAAGTCTGCAGGCAGCGGAGGTTTTTTACCTTCTTGAATTTGTTTAATTGTTTCTGGTATCTCAAAAGGATTAAAAACTGCTTTTTGTATTTTTTTAGTACCGGGAATATTCTCATCGTAACCAGAAAATATATAATCTATTATTTCTCTTTCATAATTTTCAGGAACAACCTCATCTCTTACAGCTTCAATTTCTTTTTTATAACCTTCTAAAATAGGATCTTTTTTCTTTTTTACAGTTTCTAACATCAAGCTATCATCGCCTAAATCTTCAACTTGTATATTAAGATTATTATTTTTTGCATACTGATCAAAGTCTATTCCTTTAAAATCATCTAACTGTGCAAGAGTATTATTATACTCATCTTCATAGATATAATAAAAGTCTGATTCTCCTTTTTTATTTTTAAAAGGAAGCTGTATAAATCTATTAGGTTTTTCTTCTTCTTCTAAAGATATATTAAACTCCTCTAAAGGTTTGTCCTCTATGGTTACACCTACTAAATCTACTACAGGCTTAGAGTCTTTTCTACGTTTATATTCACGCACAACTGATTGTATCTCTTCAAAAGATCTACCATCGGATTTCATTTGTTCTACAATAGAACCTAAACTAAAACCATCTATCATTTAATTATTCTTTTCCAGGCGTATCCTGATTTAAATAAATACTAAAAATTTCTTCATCAGCCATATTATCCATAACCTCTTGATCAGCGGCGGTAAGGTCATACCAGTCTCTAAACTTTTGTATATCGCCACCAAAAGTATCTATATTATTTATAATTTGAGTTAACTCTGATTTTTCTTTTTGGCTAAGACCACCAAACTTTTTAAGACTTCCTAACATACCCATTACAGTACCATCAAAACCTTTTACTACATCAAGTTCTCCATCATTATTTATAAATGCTATTAAATTACCAAAATCATCAAAGCCTTTTTTTCTTAATAAATTCTGTACATCAAGTGGTGTATTAACTTCGTCATCATTCATTTTAGTTACAATTTTATTTAGATTATCTTGGTTTTCTAAACTAAAAAACTCTATATTTTCATCACCCATGACAGTCATATATCTAGCCGCGTCATCTAAATTTATTGCTAACTTAGAAAATTGTCCAGGCGAAGTAGCATCTCTAGTAGATTCATCTATCATACCTAGTATTTGATTGTACGCGCTAGCTCCAAAAGCAAGAGAACTACCTCCACCAGAAGTAGTTTTTGGTGCTCTTACATTTATAATTTCATCAGCAGGAATATTTCTTGTAATAGCTTTGTCTATTAAAAAAGCTTCCATTGTTTGTCTCATTTCTTTATTAGAAGGATCCCATTGTTGAAAAGAGCCTAACTCTTTATCAGCATTAACCATATCTGACCAAACAACTTCCATTTCAGGATCATTAATAAGCTCTGCAAATAAACCTTTTTGAACCATTAATTCACCTAATTTTTCTGGATTATATATTTGTTTTGTTTTAATATTTCCTTGACTATCTGTATATTCATAGGTATCTGTAGCTCCTTTTAATAAACCTTTTTGAGCTTCAAACAAAGCATCTATACCTAGCTCGTCATAACTTGGTATTGTTTTAATCATAGCAAAACCTTCTTGATTAAGCAAACCACCAAGTTCATCTAAGTTCATATTGTATTGCCACTCTTGACCACCAACATTTCCACTACCTGTTAAATACATTTTACCATCTTTTTCTAAAAGCTCTATACCACTAGCGTTGTTAGCTATAGCGTCTAGCATTGCGGATAAACCATCATCGTTTACCCTAGATATTTTGTTTGTAGATTTAGAATCTCTATAGTATTTTATTTGCTCAATAATTTTAGGAGCTAATGCGTTATATTTATCTATATAGTTTTCTGTTTGAGATATAATCTTTGCTCCTTCTTGTTGACTCATATGTCCATTAGCCATCAAGTTTTTTACTTTAAATATTTTATCTGCACCTTGATTAAAGAACGCATTTATATTTGAATCAAAATTTTCTACACCAGTTTCAGGTATAGTATTTATTTTATCATATACAGATGAAAATTCTTTTAATTCTTCATCTATTAATTGTTTTTGTAAGTAATCTCTTCTTAATGAATTAACCCCACTATTACTGTTAAAAGCTTTGGCTACACCAGCTCCAATAGCTAGTTGTTGTGCTTTACCTCCATATGAAACAGGTCCTGTAATAAATTGATTTTTTGCCATGTTATTATTTTTATAGTGTATCAAAGAAATCAGCACCAACTTCTGTACCAGCAAATTGTGCTATATTACCAAATGCTCCTGATATATTTCCAAAAAGATCTGCTTGACTTTGCTCTTGTTGTAGTTGAGCTGATCTCATTTCGCCATACATACGATCAATCTTAGCATTATCTCTAGCCTCTTGTGCTTGAAACTTATATGCTAATCCTGCTGCTTCTGCTTGTTGAACTCTTTGACCTTCACTTATTTCAATACCTTGTATTCTTCTTTCTTCATCTATTACAGCTTGTTGTCTCATTCTTTCACCTTCAGCTCTTAGTTTTTGATTTTGAGCTTCTTGTTGTTCTATACTAGCGGCTATTCCTTTTTTACTTTTTAATGCTGCTTGAGCTAAAGCTGTAGCTCCACCAGCACTTGCGCCAGTAGCTCTTAATGTATCTAAGGTATTAGCTAAAGCTATATCAGCTTCTTCAGCCTGCATTTCTGCAGCTTGGGTTGCAACAGCTAAATCTGCAAAAGGATTTGTAATTCTATCCGATAAGTTAGTAGCCATGTCACTAAGATCTTCTACACCAGCATAAGGATTAATTACGTCTTGCCTATTGTTTTCAAAGTTTTCAAGTGCTAAACGCATTTCTTTTGCTCTACGCGCAGCTCGCCTAGCGCTTACTCCCGCTCCAATAGATGAACTTATGGCTGACACTCCCATGCCGATCAATGATGTTGTTGCTGCTCCCATATTATAAATTTTTTGATAACTCGTATGACGGTTTCTCGTCCATATTCCAGTCTAAATTTTTATGTATTTCTATTAAATGTTTATTTTGTACTACACTAAACATATATTTATATCCCATTGTAGTAATAAATTCTTCTAATTCTGTTAATAATTTTTTAATTGCGTCTTGTCTATCATCTTCTTTATAATCAGGGTTAGATATAATATATTCTACCCATGCTATTTTAGAGTTTGTAAAATAAACAAAACCAGCCACTATAGGCTTATTATTTTTTTCTACCATAAAACCTCCAGTTCCATGGTTAGGTAAAAAATCTTTAGGCGGCGCAGTCCAACCTGGCCACCAATCCCACCACTCGACTAAGGTGTCCCAGTCTTTAGTGGTAAGAGCTCTTACGTTAAAATCCATATAATATAATTTAAATTGATGATATAACAAACTCTGATGATGCGGCAAATAATTCTTTTGTTCCGCCAGGGTTTGTTGTTTGATCTGTAGACATTTTAACCGTGGCTACATAACCTTTTATACCACTTATATCTACACCAAATACAACTTCACCAGGTGCCACAGGTGAGTTGTTAACTAAATTAGCTACGTATTTATTTTCTTTTCTATTAAATCCAGCATAGTACTGTACGTTGTCTTCTGTATAAGCGCCTTCATAATAACTAGCTATTTGTGCGCTGTTGTCATTTGATGTTTGCCAGTTGGCGTTTACTAAATCTAAACCTGTAACATCTGATGTTATAGAGTCTACTTGCCAGCCATTGTTTCCTTCATACGCAATTGTTTTAAATACTTTTTGTGTAGAAGGATTAGGGTTTAATAAAAATTCTATACTTGATGGGTAAGATACTCCATAAAAATTATTTCTATTAACACCAGTACCTTCGACATAATGCCTATATATGTTTCCACCTGGATCAGGTAAATCAGAGCTAGCATTGTAATCAGGTATAGAATACATAGTACCATTTACGCTAAACACAAAGTTAGGATTGTAGCTATAAAAAGTTGGCCAACCTAAAACAGATTCATCAAAAGCTAATGTTCTAAAACCATCGCTACCTGTTTGGTTGTGTGGTTTAATATTTAAAGTATATTGCTTAGTATAATTATCCCAACCACCTATTAACTGTCCAAAGCTATCAATAGTATCTACAGTTTGAAACTGATCTCTAAAAAAGTCAGTCATACCATATCTTGATATTTCTGTTATACCATCGTGGGATAATCTAAGAACAGCACCTTTGTTTTTATCTGTAAAATATTTTCTAAAACCATATACAGCAAAACTTTCAGGGTTGTCACTAATACCGTACTCACCAGCATAAGGAACTATTTGTCCAATTACAACGTTAGCAGATGTAACTGTTCCACCACCTTCTGCAGAATATATAGCATCTTTATCTATCAATGCTCTATTAACTTTATTTTCTTGGAAAATTATTAAGTTAGTATCTTCAGCATATATTTTTTGTATACTACCATTTCTTGGATCTACACTTTTTATAATGTCTTCTCCAACTGGAAACTGATTAGTATTGTTTACACCTGTTCTAGCATTGTATATACCACTGTAAATCATAGAGTTAAATCTAATAGCTGCTTCTGGATACTCTTCTTCTATATAAGCTTTAACACCATAATCAACATTTACATTGTTATATCCACCTCTTATCCTAGCTTCTTCTACATGCCAGTCTAATAAAGATACAACACCTTGATCATTAGTAATGCTCGGCACGGTTGGTACACCTGCTTGTGCAAAATATGGAAACTCTGCTCCAGTAACAGATGTATTAGGTGATATAACACCTGGATATACAAGCTTACTGGGTAGTGTTGACGTGTCTATTTCTGGATTTGGGTTGCCAGGAGTAGCAGTTAAAGTTTCTGCTCTACCGTCTACAACCTTCTTTAACCAAAAAGAGTTAAAATAATTTACTTCTACTATTGCTGGCATAATTTATAATCACTTGTTTTTTAATAAATTAACATTATATTGCTTTAGGATAAGGCTCTCCGATTCTACTACCTGTATTATTAAACCTAGC
>TARA_R100000353_G_scaffold145939_1_pt1 | contig 14328 bp, 27 predicted proteins | sample TARA_R100000353 | Tara Oceans TARA_R100000353 (sample SAMEA2620663) | marine metagenome | biome: marine biome (ENVO:00000447); feature: surface water layer (ENVO:00002042); material: "saline water (ENVO:00002010), including plankton (ENVO:xxxxxxxx)" | depth 5 m | reverse complement strand
CAATCCTGTTGCATTTTGCCATTTAGTGAATGTAAAAAATTCCCGGACATAAGGCGAAATATTATAATAGGTTTCGGGTTTATTACTTGCAGGAATTAACTTGCTTAAAGTATATTCTGGATCGGCAGGTTGCGTGCCTGTATTCCATAAAAAAAGCTCAATTTTGCTTCCTGTCTGTCCAGATTCATTTACTTCTATAATATAAGGCGATCTTGCTAAATTCATTTATTTAAGTTTTTTAAGCTCTCCTCCGTAATTTGATCAAATAGGTTAAGCATATCAAGCCCATATTTTTCGATCATTTCTTGAGGTAATGTTTTAAAATATTGGTTAAACGGTCTAGTAAAAAACAAGCTTGGTTGAATCCCTTCAAAGAATATTTTTCTTGCTATTAAGAATGTTAGGCTTTTTCTGCTCATAAATCTACCTTGCTTGTCTCTTGGAGCTAATCCCTTTTTAACAGTCCATTTATCAAATGCTTTTGGCGGTGGCATTCCTTTCAATCCTTTTTTACCTCCTTTTTTTTTGTATGAATAATCCCTTAAGCTCCTGCCTTTTTTTATTCCCTTTACTCCGACATCTTGAAAAACTCCATACCCTTCCATTCCAAAAGTTAATTCAATACTATTTTTAGATTCTTTAACATTTGCCTGTATGCTTTTGCTTAATTTACCAGTTGCATCAATAGGATATTTTCGATTTAAGCCACTTTTAAGATTGTTCCGGGCATCTCGAATGACATTAAATTTAAATTGGTTTAATATTTCTTGGACATTCTCTAGCATATTGTCATGTCATTAGGAATTAAAATATCAACAGTCATAGTCCAACCGCTTAGATTGTTTTCCATTCTTTCCGTAAATGGCTCACATGACGGATTTCCATCAACTTGAAATTTGTCTATATATAATGTGCCTCTCCTTAACAACTCATAACATCTGTTAAGAACTGCTAACATTGTATTAAGTACATATAGCTCGTTATCGTTTCCTGTGAATCTATCCGTTGTTTCCTGCTTTGAAATATCCACTATGTCCATAGCCAACAAACTAATGTTATAACGTATTACATTTTCCTCAAATGTTGCGGTGTTAACAATAATATGGAGCAGAGGAAATATAGTTTGTTTATTTAGGTCAATATCAAATATATCTCCTTGTGATACAGTTGTTATTAATTGATCATTTTCAAAATGCTCTTTAAGCTTATCTATAATATCAAAGTAATTCATTTTTTCATTTGGCGTTTAATTTCTCTGTTTTCAATTTCTGTTTTTTGCTTTTCGAAGGTGAGATAGGTGAGACATTGAGTAAGTGGTAATCTTGTAACCTCGTTAAATCTACAGACATCTCCTCCAGCACACTTATAGATGCTTTGATACCATCCCCACTGCTTTGCGAATTGTGTCCTTTCTGAGAATTCTGAGAAATCATTAGTTTCTTCGTCTCTTGTTGTAAATAAGTCATTGTATGATTCAGTAATTCGCTTCCTAAATGATAAAAAAAAACTGAGCTACTAATTGCAACATCTAGAGGTGCGTACTTCATAAGCTCTTGCATATCCTCATTAATCTCATAATCTACAATGCTATATTTATCCTGGAAAGTTTCTTTTATAGGTCTATACATTACCGCCATAGCTTTGTGATACGTTTTCCAATTGCTTAAATGCTTTTCCAAGTCAACATACTCTCCAAACGTGATATTTTCTAGGTTTGGAATAAAGCCAAATTCAATATCTTTTATTTTAAATCGTCTTTTTAACAATGGTTTGTTTGAAAATATCTGATTAAAATGTACAATTAATTCATTCAAATCTGTAAGCTTTATTTTCAATACCTCCTTTAATTCTAATCCGCAAAATATTTGTATCATTTTATTAGCAATAAGTTCCTCATCATTACTTTTTTCTTGCATTTCAACAAATTTCTGATACCTAACTAGTGGTATTTCGCTTAAAGATGTTGGTATTAATATTTCTAAATCCATAGCCGTGTTATTTAATAACTAAAATAGTGCTTTTTTGTTATCTGTAATCACATTACAGAGTAACTTCCGTAATTTCTATTTAATCCAATAGTTTCCATTTCATGATACCTAACCGCATCCAAAGCATGATTGTATTCTCCAATAGGTTTATTAAGTTTTTTTCCTGCCTTATCTGTATCCCAGCAATAACTACGCAGCTCTTTGATGAGGTTTGTGCTATCTCTAGTTACTAAATAATCCTGCCTCTGCATTACATCAATGCCATAATTCAATGAGTCTTTTCCTTTGGATGCTCCTTTTATCAATATGCCATTTTTAAACCGTCTGATCTCCTCAATGCTTTTAGGCTCTGCCGAATCTGCAAATACAGGTATGCTTATAGGCAATATTTTGGCAATGTCTGAGTTAAGCATTTCTGTTTGATAGGCAACCTCGTTTAATATTCTTTGATTATTATATTTATATATCTCAATGACTGCCGTCGGATCTGCGGAATATCCAAAGTCTAAGCCTATGCCTATTAATCTTGCCTCTTGAGGAATGTTATCAATAATTTTATAGTTAGTGAATATAGCACCTTGTAGTTGACCTATCTGCCCTTCTCCGTAAACACGCCACCAATTAGCCCAATAACTACTTGTTTTTGCTTTTAATCGATTCTTTTCGATTTGTGATACTATGCCCTCATCAAGACCTTCATTGTCCTTATAAGTCAAAATAATAAAATCTGCATCCGCATCCATTTGCAGTTCAGTATGCACCCAAAACTCATTTGCTGGATTAAAGTCAAGATACACTTCACGCTTTGTTCTAATTGAAAGCTCGTTATAAGCATCAAAGGTCACATTATTGCATTCGTTAATATACAAAATATCCCTTCTAGCACCTCGCAATTTGCTTGAATCATCTGCACTAAAAAACTCAATGTAGCTTCCATTGGCAAACGTATATTGTGATCTACTTTTATTGTATCTGTCATCAATATAACGATTAGTCCACCGCATAATTTTTAAGAAATCTTTTAAAGCTCCTCTCCTCAAATGCGGATGACTTTCGGCAACAACTGATATTTCAAGATTAGGTATGCTGCACGCTTTATGGATCAATATGGGTAAAATGCCAAATGTTTTGCCAGCACTTGTACCGCCTTGTATTATTTTAATCCTTTTATTAAGAGCTAGGATTTTATTTATTGCCGTTGTCCTCTTTAACATCTGGGAATAAAGGTTGCTCTATGTTTGTTTGTTCGATTTGTTGCAATGGTTGACCATAAGCAGAATCCATTAATTTTTGATATGCTTGCACGTCTCCATCTCTTGCTTTTTTAATTAATGCTAATGTCATCAAATCCTCTTGCGACATTTTTTCTATTTCGCTTGTTAAAGGATTCTTTAAGTCTTGCTCTACTCCGAGCCATTTTTTTGCAATAGTACTTCTGTTTTTTGATCCTACAGGTCTGCCTTTTGGATTGCCGCTTTGTCCTTTTTTATAAGGTATTAAATTTTCTTCGTTAGCCATTTTTTACTATATTTGTTTAAATGCGCAGTTAGTGTAATTGGTAGCACGTTATGCATCCAGCATAAAAGTAAAGTTCAAGTCTATTACTGCGCTCTATTTCTTTCACTTAAAGTTATTTTTTCGCCTTTATACATTCCAGCACCCATTTCATCTATTTTCTTAAATGGAATTTCCGGAACATTAAGCTCCGCTTTTTTATCTATTAATAGAATATATCTATTCTGAAATCCTGCTAATGCCTTTGCTCCTTGAAAATTGTATTTAGAATCTCCTCTTTTTGCAACTATTTCGCCATTTGCTAATTTATATATAGTGGAATTTTTATTTATCTGAGTTAATTTAAATCCACTTGCTCTATATATTGTACCGTCTCCGCATTGACTTGCATCTGAATAACTTAAAATCCATTTGATTTGAGGAGCATTTTTTTTTATTAATCTAATGGCAATTGCAATGCATCTGCTTTCTGAATATTTAGGCAAATAATCATCGAATGCCATTCTGTTTAATTCTAGCATTTCATTCCACTTTTCATTAAATCCATTGTTGCACGTTTTTACTAAATTTAAAACGTTTCTTTTATCCATAGGCGGTCCGAAGCTCATCACGCCATGCAATTTTGAATCTAAGAAAGCTCCAAAGTGCAAATTACTTAAATTGACTACCTTGCCAGAATAATGATGATTCTTTACAAAATGATTTGCAATTTTAGATGGTATTACTTTTACTATTATTTCTTTTGCTCTGCCCATTGCATAATTATTAAATAAAGCGCATTTCCATTGCTATTTTCATTTCCCATTGTCTCGCAATACTTATACTCATTGGTTTTCTTTACGTCTTCAATTGCGTTCCTAATTTGTTCTGCTTGCTCATCTGCTAAATTAAAAGTCATTTGCTGGAAAGGCTCTTTTTCTCCATTAGGTAAATTAAAGTCAGTTCCAAAATCATCACTGTCCTCTATATAAACGGGCAAATCTAAACCCCAATCCTCTAGCTTATCAACATCCCATTCATTTGCCAAATAATCCCAATCCCATTCACCAAAGCCAACATTGTCTTTTATGATAAATTCTCTTTGTTGTTTCTCTGTTAATTGATCTGCTTTAATTATATAAACTTCTTTTAATTTTGCCTCTTGGCAAGCTCTTAATCTCATATTGCCCCCAAGCACAATATTATCTTTATCTACTACTATTGGACGTATTTCTAGCATCTCGGGAAATTCCTTAATTGACTTAACAAGCTTTTTAAACTTAATGTCCTTTATTAATCTTGGATTATTAGGATTTGTTTTTACCTGGCTTATCTTTACCTTCTGTGCTTTCATTTACTATTAATATATGATTTTGATTTTTATATTCAACTTCTACATCCTCTCCAGAATCTAAAAACCTTGCTTGTATTTCTTGGATTCTTTTTTTATGTCTTATTGGGTGACCTGTGATCTTAATCATTATACGTCTGGTAAACTTTTTTAATTTTGTTTACTATGTCTCGGATACAACTCTTGCAATTAGTATCTCCTTGCCTTGCACTAAATACTCTATTGTATATTTCAATAATCCTTCGCTTTCCGGAAGGTCTTACTGTGCCTTGTTGTTTAAAGAAATTATCCAGCCATTTGTATTCATCCTCTGTTAAACATTTGGTGTTTCTATACCTCCAAATAGCATTGAGCTTTTCCTTACGTTCTTCACATCCGCAGTCTTCACCTGCTAGCCACTTAACCATTTTTTTTATACCCGTAGCTTCTGTGATCTTTTCAATAGTGTCTCCTAAACCTTCACTTGCTTGCTTGGCTTTCCATTCTTTGTACTCCTTAGTTCTTTTATCTAAGCTCTCATAGTATTCTTGATCTTTTTCCATATCTATATTTTTTCAAAATCTCCATTTATAAAATCCTCATAATCCTCTGCACAATTTTCTCTAAGCCTTTCTTTGCAATGTTTTATTGTTCTAAATATACTTACATATCCAATATTTGTCTCCTCAGATGCCTTTCGGTAGCTCCATTTAAATTTGCTATAATATTTAAATAGCATTTGGTCATACCAATGCCATGATTCAATTTCTTGATCAAATCTAGCTTGTAATATGTATTCTGCTTCTACTGGAGTAATGTAGTCATAATTGACACCAATGTGCTTAATCTCATCTATGTCAACTTTTTTATGCTTTTGTCTTTCCATGCAGAGCGTTTTAAATATGTTTCTGAGAGTCCAAAATATATATGGTTTATTTACCTCTCCATTTGGCAACAAGATCTTGCTCTCCTCTCCATATTTATGCAACCTCAAATACATCTCCTGGACAATATCCTCTGCGTAAACCTTTTCGCCATAGCTCCGGACTATTCTTAAGTAGTCATTGTGGTATTTAGCAACCTTTTCGAGCCATTTCATGTTTTACAAACTAAGCAAATCTAGTAATTAATTTTGAATAGCTATAAAACGAACTTTTAAACAAGTGGTTGTTAATAATAAAAAACCCCTCATTTCTGAAGGGTTTCCTGTAGCAATTATTACAAAAAAAGTTATAATGAATGCTAATCTACGCAATTAAAATGGCAATCCGTCATCTTTTTGCTCCTTTTTTATTTCTTGATCTTTTTGAATCCCACCTTGCTCAACTTCTTTTGTTGAATCTTGGAATTGAGCTTTGAAATATTGAACATTGTTTTTTGAGGTATTGATCCATAGAGCTACCTCTTTTAATTTGCCATCAATTAAAGCCGTTCCCTTATAATCGGGTTGGCTTTCTTTTTCTTTGTACTTGTTTCTAAATAGTACTCCTGTGTTTTCTTTATGTTCCATTTATTTTATTTTTAGAAATTCTTGTATTGCGCTATCTAGTTTATCATTGTCTTGCATTTCTGCCAACTTTCTCCAATGCAGATGCAATACCATTCTGATGTATGCACCCGTTTTTAATCTTGGATACCAGGTTTCAATAACTGTATCCATTAACTTCCTTTCATTTTCAGTTATTCGGATATTTATTTGCTCTGTTAATTTTTCTTTACTCATTTTTTGTATTTTATAAATTCTCTAGGAACATGATTATCAATATGATTTTGAATATCTGCACATACTTCATTATAATACTCTCTACATAAATCAATCCTGTCATATATGTCTCTAATTGCTTCTTTCTCATATTTAAATAAGTAGCTTACAACTTTAAAATTAGTTGCTAAATCTTCAAACTTATGATTATGCTCCACATGCTTTCTAAGTTCTTCACTTTCATCTATTAATTTTTCATTCCAATGCGCAGCTCTGACTTCATCCTCTGTAATATCTTGTGGCGTATCTGGAACACAATACACTAAATAAGCTTTTCTTTTTTTGGTTAACGCCATGTATCCTTGCATTTGCCAATAATACTCAATGTCAGGATCCATATTTTTATTACATATCAAAGGACTATATGTCCATAAATCCCATTTAGATTTTACATCAAGCAAGCAATTGCTTGTATTTACATCGGGGGTGCCAGTTAAATAATCATTTTCAAAAGATTCTTCATTTTTATATATAAATCCAAGATCCAAAACTTGAGAAGCCATGTCTAATGATTGTTGTTCTGATATAATTCCTTTTTTTAAGTATTTACTATGAACTTCTTTTTTCCTGCCAGTTAAGTCTTCCATCACAAGTTGCTCAATATAACTTTTATTGCCTTTGGTTAAGACATCCTTTTTACCTCTAACGCCATGCATTATTTTTCCTATTTGTGAACATCTAATCTTTAACATGCCGCTATTTCTTTTAATTGTTCCTTAGTAAGCTCAAAATCATTACGCAGTCTTTCATGAGTATAATTGCCTTCTGATATTTGCAACAATGCTTCCTCAAATCTTTCATCGCTTATGGTTGGCTTTGTCTTTTTTAATTTTGGCTTTGATTGCTCAATAGCATTTGCAACCTCATCAAAGCTTGCAACGGATACATCTATGCCAATACCTAAATTAGCCAATGCTCTACCCCAAGCAGATGTTTCGCAATTCTCTACATAAGAGGTTTTATTAATAAATGTGCTTCCTTTAATTTCCTCTGCAAGACCTGTTGCTCGCACTCTGCCCTCATTGTCTTTAATTGTGGCTTTGATTGTAATGCTATTTTCTGTCTTTTGAATAACTTCAGATTCTAAGCTCCAATCCTTGTAATTTTCTCTAAAATAACGCAACCTTTCGTTGACTTCAACGTATTGCTTTCCCTTAATGTTAATTGATTTTAGTTCCTTCATAACTTAATTTTAATTAATAATTGTATATCAAAGATACACATTATATATTAAATTCTTTTGCCTTTTGCTTATAAATTTCAATGATTTCCCGCAACTCCTCTCTTGTAAATTTTCGAACATCATGAGCTTTAGAATGCAATTCAAACAATCGGTCTGTTCCGATCCTGGAAGCAATTCCTATTTGATATTGTAATAAATTGCCATGCAAGTCTCTGTTACAATGCACGCACTGACCATGCACGTTATCCTCATTAAATGTTAATATTTTGTGCCCTCCGGAACTAAAGTAATGCCCAGCATCAAATTTACCTTCTAATTTTTTGCCACATGAAATGCAGTCTTTTCCCTTGTCTCTAAGTCGAATAAATGCATTAAAATATTTTTGAGCTTTTTTAGTTAAACTTTGAACGGTTTCTAATTCGTCTTTTATTCGTTTTTTTTCTTTCTTCCAGTTCTTTACCTTTGCCGTTTCTACCCATACCTTAACGCATTCAGATTTGAAACAATACTTTTGGTTAAAGTGTTTAGCTTCAAACTTTTCTTTGCAGTTTTTACAACGTGGCATTTAAATTAAATTCTTTTATAATTAATTCTAAACAACGAACTACAATACTATTACCAGCCTGTTTGTAGGCTTGGCTATCTGAGCAGATCCACGTAAAACTATCTGGAAAGTCCATAAGCCTAAAGCATTCTCTTGGTGTCAGTCTCCTAATCTTATTTCTATAACATAAAAGTAAATCCTGTTGACCTCTTTTTAAATTAAATTCACCTCCTTTTAAATGACTATTCACACAAGGCGAGCAATTATCTTTCCTTATTCTTAATCCTTCGTCATTTCTATAATCTGCAATTTTTATTGCATTATCTGTGGCACACAAAGCGGCATTTGCTCTTAAGCAATTAGCTGTGTCACTTTGGTTTTTTGGCTCCCATTTAAATCCATTTTGTTTTGCTATATGTCTTTCCCTATGTTTTAAAAAACCTTTTATTAATTTTTCACTTAAAAAATACTTTTGATCAACTTGGTTTTCAAGCACGTCTTTGATCCGTTTAGTCAAGTGTTCTTCTTTTGACCACCTAAAATAATTGTCTTTATCATCACGAATACCTACAATAAAAACTCGTTCTCTATTTTGCGGTATTCCGTGTTTTTTTGCATTCATTACTTTGTAATAAACATGATAAGGTACTGAATCTTTATAAGGAAATAAAACAGGTAAACCATTTACGCTTTTTCCGCCTAACATATTTAACCATTCTTGAAACGTGTTGCCGTTGTTGTCACTTAACAATCCTTTTACATTTTCAAATATAAAATATCTTGGTTTGTTTGTTTTAATAAATTCGTGACTATTAAAAAACAATATACCACGTTGATCATCTTTGCCTAATCGTTTACCAGCCAAACTAAAAGCTTGACAAGGTGGTGAAGTCATATAAATGTCTAAACTTTCTGTAGGTATTTCTCTTTCATATACGTCTTTAGGATAGTATTGAGGTTCTCCGTAATTATGTATAAATGTTTGTCGTGCATACTTGTCCATATCACAAGCAAAAACTTCATTATATTTAATACCTAGTCGCATTAAAGCTTGATTAAATGCGCCTACTCCAGAAAAATCACTGCCTACATTTATCACAATTTTTCCTTATTTATTTTTATTTCCATTTCCAAGTTCTTTATTTTATCTTTTAAATCAGAAATATACATCTGATGTCTTAGATTAGTTTTGCACTCTATGTAAAAGCTCTCCTCTAAATGATCAAAAACTTGTTTGTATTTATTAAGATGCTCTAATGATGTTAACATTGATTCAATTAAATCTGCTCTTTCCGGATGCTTTTCCTGCAACTCCTCTATGCTACTAACAAATTTTAAAATGGTAGTCTGCAGATTAATCTTAGCCATGAATATATCTATGCTTTCCATATTTTAATATATTTCACATGAATCCTCACATCCATTACTTTTATCCAGATCATCAAATATAGATATTTGCCAATTGTAAATATCACTATCGTTTGTTGGTTTTTTAAATTTCATTTTGGAATTTTTAAAAATATCTTGAACATTTTTATTATTTCTGAATATGCGAACTGGTTTTTTCATTGATTTACTTTTGGATTCTGGAATATAATTTTGGTAAAGCTTTTCCATTTTTTTTGGAAAGTCAAAATATTCTGGTCTTTCTATTGCTATGGTCATAAGTTTATTATCTGACTTTTTCCAACACCATTTACAATTGCCCTCATATCCTTTTAATTGTAATCTAAACTTTTGTTGTGACCACCAAAAATTGATCTTTGGTTTATTCATTGGCATATCTTGTACTAAAGGATAATATAATTTATTTTTTATACGATTAATGCTAATTCGATCTATCTCATCGTATCGAATACCTATTGCAGTCCAATAGTCTTTCCATTTAAGTACATGCTTAATGTATTGATGTATTGGCGTTAGTTTTAAATCCCTTGTGCACCATGGGTTGTTAATATTAGGTAAACCTAACTTTTTAATTGCCTGCTCAAATGGTTCTCCATTTCTGGATGCAGTTTCATAATTAACTACATTCCATCTTGTCCCTTTACCATATTGTTGGTTAATTTTTGCTTCTAACCAAATTAAATTGAGATTGAATTCCTTATCACATTGATCCACAAATTTTAATGTTTCCTCATTTTCTTGACCTGTATTGGCAAAAATGAAAACCATGTCATATTCATTCTGTTTGTGATTTTTTAAGTATTGTGCCATATATCCGCTTGTCTCTCCACCGCTAAAACTAACACAAAGCTTTTTTTTCATCTTACATAATTTAAAGGGTCAACGCCATAAACACTAAATCCAAGACCTCTATTAAAATCACAAAGTATGTAATCATCTAACAAAGTTTGCTTTCCTCCCGAGCTTGTATCTTTTATTTTATCAACTGAAATTAAAGTTACATATTTCATAGTTTCATGCTTAACCAATCTGTGAATAGTCAAAAATGAATCTGTTCTGTTTAACCAGGACTTACCGCCTTCAACATGAGCAGACATAGGAGGCTTTAAATGCCCCTCCCACATGTGTCCTTTTGGATATATATTACCTGTTCTGCCACTTTCTGAGGTTGGATGCGTATTAATATATATACTTTTTCCCGATTGATTAACATACTGTCTGGTCATATTTAGAAATTCATAGTTAGCCTCATATCCAAATTTTCTATTTAAAGCCGTATATGGATCAATTAAAAAACCATTAGCGTCGCTTTTATCAAATTCATTTATAAGCTCCTCCGGCGTATAAAGTTTTGAGTTATCTATAAAATCAAAATATTGCTCTATAAATGGTGCATGATTCATTACGTCCCTATCTGATAATTCATTAAATGGTCTTCCTGCATACATTTGAATCAAGTCTCTCATTATTTGCCCATATTGATTTTCTGCTGCATATATGCAAAACTTTAAATCATGCTTCAATGCCAGCACCAAAAAATACCAAAATATCCAATAGCTTTTGCCCACATTGTCATGACCGCAAATTATGGTTAATTCCTTTTGTTTAAATAAATAATACTCATCTAATTTGCAACCGATACCTAAACCTTGCCGAATATTACCATGCTTTAAATCCAATAAATATTTGTTGTGAATTCCTTTACTTAACATATCCTAACTGCTTTGCTTGTTGAACTAATTTATCATTGTTCTCATCCTTTGGCATTTTCCTTAGCCAATTCTTTGCAGTTAAATATAAGGATTTGTATTTAGTGTTCTGTTTATAGTTTTCAATCTCATCTAAAACAGCATCCGTGTTATTTACTCCATACTCTAAACAGAGCTTTTCATATTGCTTTTTTGTAATAGATAAATGAGCGAAGCTTTTATATATATCATTATCATTTACATTAACATTATCAGTTATACTTGTTATGTTTTGATAACTCTTGTTATTTTTGTTATCCTTTGCCCATCTTTTAGCCATTCCTTTTTTGCCTGCCTCACTTCTATTTTTAAGCATCTGCTCATATTTTTTTAAATCTCTTTTTAATTGTTGCTTAATTGGCTCAAATGCTAAATTTACCATTGGATCATTTACTGCTGGATTAAGATCATTAACATAAGATAAAATATGCTTAAATAATTTTCCTGCTTGTTCATTGCTTAAAATATTAACGGAGTGAATAATATCCGCATAGAGTATAAAACTTTTTTTGTCCTTTGCCATTATAAATTATTTATTGTTTCACGTAGTTTTTTTATTTTGTTTTCAATATCTGATACATTTTTATTAATCTCTTTTATGACTATGTAATATTTCATGGAACATATATCATTTAAAATGAATTTAGATTGCGAAGGATCAATATTATAGTATTTCTTTTTTATATCAAAATATCTACGATAAATTGCCGTATCCTTCCGATACAATCTGTCATTTTGAAATATTTTTCTTTGTTTCAATCCATTCAAAACCGTAGCATGATTAACACCAAAATATCTTGCAATATGCAATACTGGTATTTTATGCGTATGCAATAGATGGTAAATAAACATGCGTCGATGCACTACAATTCTGTATCTGCTTTTTCTTCTTAAATTGTGCTTTTTTATGCACTTCTCTATATCTTTAATCAAGTCCTCCATAAATCCAGGTTATTAAAATTGCATAAATATATTCAATCAATCTTTTCATAGCTTTTCGACTTTCAAAATTAACCCTTTCCACAAATCAAACTTATTTATAGCATCTTTTCGATCATAAGCCGTAATGTATTTTATAGCTTGACAACATTCTGCATTTGTATTATTTCCTTTATAATACTTGTAGGTAATTCTATATTTATACATTCCTCTTGCTTTAAGATATCTTAAATATAATTCTTGGTCAAAATTATTCCATTTAAATGATTTTAATCTATTCATGCTCATAACTATTAATTCGTAATTCAAGCCATCTGCAAATTTCTCCAGCATCAATGACAGTCTCATTGTCATTTCTTTTCAAAGTTTTTTGATCCGGGACTCTATACAAAAATTCATCTACTGCATAAGTTGTTTTTGATGTGATTGTGTTAAAGCTTACTGGATATTCTTGCCTAATTTCATGAATATCATAAGAGCATTTATAATCAATATCATTTATTCCAAATTCTACCTGGTAGTTATTAGAATCAATTTCATGGATATCTATTTTCATACAAATAATTTTACTAATACGTAGTACATTACGAATGCACCCCATATAAAGATTATACATTTAATTATTTCCTTTTTTTCCTTTTTCATATCTATTTATTTAAAAATTTATGTAATTGTTTAAATTGTTCTACAATATTATCCAATGCTTCTTTTTGTTTTTTAAATTGTTTTACTTTATTAGGATAGTATCTTACTTCTGTTTCTTTCACATCTATTTATTTAAAGGTTATTAATATATTTTTTACTCTGCTCTTTCATATATTTAATGTCGAGCCATTCCAACGATTCAATGGTATCCAAAACCACAGTAAAGTCAACTCCATTCTCGTCTTTTCCGACTAGGTATGTTTCATTGTCTTTTGTGCTCATAAACGTATGAATGTCGTGCAATCTCTTTGTTATTTCCTCTGGCATGTCTATTTATTTATTCTGTTATACAATGAAAGCACTATTGATTTATAAAGCTCCTCTTGTTCTGTCATTACTTTTGCCAATTTGGATTTTTCCATTAAATAAAATTCTCTATTTTCTGCAATACTTCCGCCAATACCTCCTAAACTTTTATCTATTTCTGCAATTAGCTTTACATTAGTTTCTTTTGCCTCGTCTAATTTTACGAGCATTTCTGACATTTCTAGTCGTGTTACTTGTTTTTCCATTATATTCTATTATTGATTGCGTTATTAATTGTTCCTAAATCATCATCACTTAATAATGCAAACCAATCATCATCCATTTCATCAATGCTTGTTATATCATTTGCATTTATAATTCTTGTGTTTTTATCAATTGCAACTAATTCACAGGTTTCTGCAATTAAATATTTTTTTACCGATTCTAAATAATACATACTTTTTTAATTAATAATTGTATATCAAATATATACATTAGATATCAATGCACCAACAATTTTACCCAATTTATTAACAAAAAAATGTCAATATCTAGGTCAATCCCTTACTAGTGCTACTAAAATATTCTGTGAGAATCTATGTATTTAAACATCTTATCTTGATTGTTTTTCCGAGATCTTTCCGTTTTTATAGTTAAAATACGACCACCAATCGGTTTAATCGGGGCGCCACGTTCAACGTGCCATCCTTTGTCTCCTTCTCCATATTCTTCTTTGTATGTTCCCGTAATCATCATGTGAACTGCTTTATGCTCTACATAATAACCTTGATGCGCATTGTGATTTAAACTGTCTAGCACGTCATTTCTACAACTATTTTCATGGATATGACCCATAGTGAATACATCCATGTTGTGATACTTTTCAAGAGCTCGGGTCAAATTTAAAGCTCCTTTGGTAACAATACCACCGCCTCCACTACCATGATAATATTTTATCTTAGTGCTGCAAACATGATTTCCT
>TARA_R100000353_G_scaffold26010_3_pt1 | contig 14345 bp, 19 predicted proteins | sample TARA_R100000353 | Tara Oceans TARA_R100000353 (sample SAMEA2620663) | marine metagenome | biome: marine biome (ENVO:00000447); feature: surface water layer (ENVO:00002042); material: "saline water (ENVO:00002010), including plankton (ENVO:xxxxxxxx)" | depth 5 m | reverse complement strand
TGCTGTAATTAATACTACAGACCCTGTAGGTGATACTGTAGCATTTGCTAACAGACTTACAAACAGTTCTTACTGTTTCTTAGATAATAACTATCTGAAAGTGTTTGACAAATATAATGATCAGTACATTGATATTCCAGCAAACTCTTCTACCGCTGGTCTGATGGCTCAAACAGACTTCTTGACTGCACCTTGGTTCTCGCCAGCTGGTACAAGAAGAGGTGTATACTTCGGTGTGACCGATGTTGCACACTCGCCTGTTAAGTCTGAAAGAGACACACTTTACAGAGCTAACGTCAACCCAATTACTAACTTGCCCGGTACTGGACTGGTTCTCTTTGGTGATAAGACTATGCTGCGCAGACCTTCGGCATTTGACCGAATTAATGTTCGCAGACTGTTCCTCACAATGGAAAGAGCAATTGCCAGAGCTGCTAGACAAGTTCTCTTTGAGTTTAACGACGAATTTACTAGAGCAGAATTCGTAAATATCGTTGAACCTTTCCTGAGAGAAGTTAAGGGTCGCCGTGGTATTACTGATTTCAGAGTAGTTTGTGACGAAACAAACAACACTCCTGAGATTATTGATCGCAATGAATTCATTGCTACTATCTTCATTAAGCCTGCACGTTCTATCAACTACATCACACTGAACTTTGTTGCTGTTAGAACTGGCGTGGACTTTGAAGAAGTAGTCGGTCTGTCATTCTAAACCGCTTAACTAAGGAGATATAAAAGATGGCTATTCTTGGAGTTGATGACTTCAAAGCAAAACTGAAAGGTGGCGGTGCTAGACCTAATCTATTCAAGGCAACGATCAACTTTCCCGGTTATGCAGGGGGTAATGTAGAACTTACCTCGTTTATGTGTCGGGCAGCTCAACTGCCCGCTTCTATCATGTCTGAAATCATTGTACCATTCCGTGGTCGTGAACTGAAGATTGCTGGTGACAGAACATTTGATACATGGACACCAACAATTATTAACGACACTGACTTTGACGTTCGTAACGCTATGGAACGTTGGATGAACGGTATCAATGCTCACTCTGACAACAGTGGTCTTACAAACCCTGTAGACTATCAAGCTGACTTGGTAGTAGAGCAACTTGATAGAGATGGTTCTACAATCAAAACATACAACTTTAGAGGTTGTTTCCCAACCAATATTGATCCAATTGACCTGTCCTATGATCCAGCGGCAGCGATTGAGGAATTCTCTGTGACTTTCCAAGTCCAGTATTGGGAATCTAATACTACCTCTTAAGTAGTCTATAAATAGGGGAGGGAATAAACTCTCCCCTATTATTATATTCGGAGACAGGTTTTGGCAGAGTCAGAAAATAGTGTAAAGCTTTTTGGATTTGAAATCTCAAGAGCAAGAAAAGAAACTAAAAAAGAACAGTTACCGTCTATTGTACCACCATTAGATGATGATGGCGCAGGTTATGTCACTGCGGCTGGAACACACTATGGTTCCTTTGTTGACCTTAGCGGTGAAAAAGCAAAAGACGATAAAGAATTAATTAGAAAATATCGTACAGTGTCCATGCATCCTGAAGTAGATGCTGCGATTGAGGATATTGTGAATGAAGTTATTTCCGGCGAAAATGAAATCGTGGAACTTAACTTGGATGAAGTAGAAACTTCGGATTCTATTAAGAAACAAATCAAAGAAGAATTTGAGGGTGTCTTGGGTATGTTAGACTTCAAGAACTATGCCCATGATGTTTTCCGCAGATACTATGTAGATGGTCGCATTTACCACCACTTGGTAGTAGACCCAAAGAGTCCACAGAATGGTATCCAAGAAGTAAGACCTATTGATGCTTTAAAAATTCGTAAAGTAAAAGAAGTCAAAAAAGAAAAAGACCCAACTAGTGGTGTTGATATTATTAAAAAGGTAGATGAATACTTTATCTACTCTGATACAAATGCAACTCAATACACTAATAACATGAAAGGTGGTAGCACAGTAAAGATTTATCCTGATGCTATTAGTTATGTTACTAGTGGTCTTCTTGATCATACTAAGAAAAAAGTAGTATCTTACTTACATAAAGCACTGAAACCTATTAACCAACTGCGTATGATGGAAGACGCACTGGTTATTTACAGACTTTCCCGTGCACCTGAAAGACGTATCTTTTACATTGATGTGGGTAACTTGCCTAGAAATAAGGCAGAACAATACCTTAAAGACATTATGACCAGATATAGAAACAAACTGGTATATGATGCTAATACAGGTGATCTTAAGAATGAGTCTAAGCATATGTCTATGCTGGAAGATTTCTGGCTTCCTAGACGTGAAGGTGGTAGAGGTACAGAGATTTCTACACTTCCCGGTGGTCAGAACTTAGGTGAGATTGATGATATCATTTACTTCCAAAAGAAACTCTACAAAGCACTTAATGTCCCTGTAGGCCGTCTTGATCCAGAACAAGCTGGTGGTGGTATTCTTGGTAGAACTACTGAGATTACCAGAGATGAATTTAAATTTCAGAAGTTTGTTGACAGACTGCGCAGAAGATTTGCAGACTTGTTCTACAACATTCTTAAAAAGCAACTTCTTCTCAAGGGCATTATCACTGAAGAAGATTGGAACAGTTGGAAGAATGATATCAATGTAGAGTATATTACTGATAACTACTTTACAGAACTTAAAGATGCAGAAATTCTTAGAGAACGTTTGAATATGTTAAGGGAGATGGAACCATATGTTGGCACCTTCTACTCTAAAGAATGGACTCAAAAGAATGTGTTGATGTTATCAGATGATGACATTAAGACAATGGACGATCAGATTGATAAAGAAAAGAAATCTGGTGAAATTGAAGAACCAGAACCTGAAATTTAAATTATTATAAATATTATTGCGAAATTTTACTGAGGCAAAATAAATGACTGAAATTGTTGATTTTTTAAATAATGTAACTACAAAGAACTTTGTTGACGCAGAAAAGCAATTCTCTGACTTGCTTAATGCTAGACTTACGACTCGTTTAGATGATGAGAAAATTAAAGTTGCCAATCAAGTTTTTAACAATGTTACTGATGATGCTGATCCTGAAGAAGTTGAAGATGAAGTAGAACTGTCAACTGAGACAGAAGTTGAATCTGATGAAGGTGAAGAAGTAGCAGAAGAAGAATAAATAAATGGGTGACATTAATCAATATTATTTTTTACAGCATGAATTAGAAAGAACAAAACAAACTTTTAATAATGTATTAGATATTGGCAGTAAAGATCATGGTAATGTACAATCTTTTAGAGACTTTGTAAAGTACGATAATTATGTTGGTATTGACATGGAAGACGGACCTAATGTTGACCATGTTATTGACTTAACAAAATCAATTGGACCTCTAAAAGAAAAATCATTTGACCTAACTATTTGCTGCTCTGTTTTAGAACATGTAACTAAACCTTGGTTATTTGCTGAGAATGTGACAAAACTAACTGCTGATAATGGTCTGTTGTATGTGTCGGTGCCTTTTATTTGGAAGTATCATGGATATCCAAATGATTATTACAGATACACACACAATGGGTTGAAACAAGTTTTTGATGAATTCCATTTTGAGAAAAGTTATTTTTCTACATATGGAGCTAATCAAATTTTTGAAATTACAAGTGATGACCGTTTTGCAAGAGACTTGTCATATTTGTCATTGCGATTGAAAAATGATAAACTTCGGTTTTATAAAAATAATGATTTAATTCCTAATCCAAAGTATGGGTTAGATTTACGAGAAACAGATGAACCACAGAAAGCTATATCATATATTCAAATCCTAATGATAGGTCAAAAGAAGTAGAATGAAGACGTTTAAAGAATTTAGTTTTAACATCATCCCAAAGGGACAGAAGATGGTTAAGGTCTTGCAGTCCAAGGCGGGGGAAGTTATGGTTACAAAAGATAAAGATGGTAAATTCAATATCATGTATGATAACCAGTCTGTAGACACAGCGAAAAACGAGCGTGAAGCTATGAAGAATGCTCGGCAATTTGTACAGATGATGAATAAAAGTGGTATGACTGGAATGGGTACTAAAGATATTGGTGGTAAAAGAGCAGGAAGAGGCGGATACTTTAAATGAAACTGATTACAGAACATACAGAAGAAGTATCATACATCATTGAGGCTAAAGATGATGGTAGTAAGAACTACGTCATTGAAGGTGTCTTTGCCCAAGCTGAACAGAAAAACCGTAATGGAAGAATTTATCCAAAAGCAATTTTGGAGCAAGCAGTTTCTAAGTATGATAAGGAACAGGTACAGACTCAAAGAGCAGTAGGTGAACTTAATCACCCGGCTGGACCTATCATTAACTTAGATAAAGTATCTCACCGCATCACCGAGCTTAAGTGGAACGGCAATGATGTGATGGGAAAAGCACTTATTCTTGATACACCGAATGGTCAAATTGTGAAAGGTTTGTTGGACGGTGGAGTTAAGCTAGGTGTTTCGACTCGTGGTATGGGAACTCTTGAGCAGAAAAATGGTGTCAACATGGTCGGTAAAGACTATGTAATGAACACTGTAGATATCGTCCAAGACCCTTCAGCACCATCAGCCTTTGTTGATGGAATTATGGAAGGTGTTGAGTGGATTTGGAATAACGGTGTCTTAGAGGCTCAGGAACTTGAAAAAATTGAGACTGAAATTAAGAATGCTTCTAGGTCTGACCGCAGTGCGGTTGAGATTCGGGAGTTTAAAAATTTCCTCTCTAAGATTAATCTTTAATAGGAGATAGACATGTCCGAACAAGAAATGTATGAAGACATTGAATCTGTTGAAGAAATTGTTGAGGAAGAAACTCAAGAAGAATCTGAGACAGAAGAAGTGTCTGAAGCAAAAGATGGTGTAGAGACAGAAAAAGCATCTGTTGATTCTGTCAAAGCAGCAGCTGGCGCAGTAAAGGGTAGAGCAAAGGTTCCCGGTGGCGAAGCCAATAAGGGCGACCAGAAAATGCCTACTACTAAAGCTGGCATGATCAATGCAATGTATTCTGAAATGAATAAGATGAAGAAGTCTGACCTTCAAGCATCTTATGGTAAAATGATGAATGCAATGAAGCATCATGGTATGAAAGAAGATGTAGATGCAGAAGATGCTACACCAGAAATTCATGAAAAAGCAGCAGCGGTTTCCGTTGATGTAACTGCTGACATGAATGCTCTGGTAGAATCTGAAGCAACTCTGTCCGAAACCTTTAGAGAAAAAGCAGCTGTAATTATGGAAGCTGCTGTTAAGTCTAAAGTTTCTGAGGAAGTTGCACGCATTGAATCTGAACTTCAGGAAGAATTTGACGAAGAACTCAAGACCACCCGTGAGGAAATGGTAGAGCAAATCGACGGATACCTGAACTACGTTGTAGAAAAGTTCATGGAAGAGAACAAGCTTGCTATTGAGCATGGTCTTCGCACTGAACTTGCAGAAGACTTTATGAACGGTCTTAAGAACCTGTTCACTGAGTCTTATGTAGACGTACCAGAGTCCAAGGTTGATTTGGTTGATGAGTTAGGCGGCCAGGTTCGTGAACTTGAAGAAAAACTCAACGAAACCACAGAAGAATCTATCCGTATGACTGGTGAACTGGAAGAACTGAAGCGTGATGCTATCATCCGTGAACATTCCCGTGATCTGGCTGAAACACAGGTAGAGAAGTTGAAAACCCTTGCTGAAGATGTAGATTTTGAAGATGCAGAAACTTTTGCACAAAAAGTTGCTACCATCAAAGAATCTTACTTCACTAAGAAAACTCCTGAGATTGTAGGAGAACCTGTAGAAGAAGTAGAAGAGGAAGAAGTTTCTGATTCTATGGCACGCTACATTTCTGCAATCAAAAGAACTGCAAAACAATAACCTAAAGGAAGGTGTATAAAAAATGCAAGCTCCCGTATCTTACGATAAACTCGTAACCAAGTGGGCTCCAGTTCTTAACGAAGAAACTGCTGGCCCAATTTCTGACCATTACCGTAAGCAGGTAACTGCTGCGATTCTGGAAAACCAAGAACGTGCTATGCGTGAAGAAGCATCCCAAGCTTCTTTTGGCATGATTTCGGAAGCAGGAACTGACACTGCTAAAGTTGATAACTTTGATCCAGTACTGATTTCGCTGGTTCGCCGTGCTATGCCAAACCTGATCGCATACGATCTTTGTGGTGTACAGCCAATGACTGGTCCTACTGGCCTCATCTTTGCGATGAAGTCCAAGTACAAGACCGCTAAGGGTGGTATCGCAGACAGTGAAGAAGCACTGTTCAACGAGCCGCACACTGGTTTCTCGGCTGACTCCTCGCACAACCAAGACAACTTCCCTGATCCATCTGGTCTGGGCGACTCCGCATTTGCTGGTGACTCCGACATTGATAACGACCGTGTAACTGGCGGCGCTGGTGCTGGTCTGTCCACTGCTGATGCTGAAGCACTTGGTTCCACTGGTCCTGCTTTCGCAGAGATGGGCTTCACAATCGACAAGGCAACAGTAACTGCTAAGTCCCGTGCACTCAAGGCTGAGTACACAATGGAACTGGCACAAGACCTGAAGGCAATCCACGGTCTTGACGCTGAGACAGAACTTGCAAACATTCTGTCTGCTGAAATCCTTGCAGAAATCAACCGTGAAGTTGTTCGTACCATTAACTCCCAAGCAAAGACTGGTGCACAAGACGTAACTTCCGGTGCTTCTACCAAGGGTATCTTTGACCTTCAGACAGACGCTGATGGTCGCTGGTCCGTTGAAAAGTTCAAGGGTCTGATCTTCCAGCTTGAGCGTGAAGCAAACACAATTGCAAAAGAAACCCGCCGTGGGCGTGGTAACTTCCTGCTGTGTTCTTCGGACGTAGCATCTGCTCTGGCAGCTGCTGGCATGCTGGACTACACTCCTGCACTGTCTGCTAACCTCAATGTTGACGATACAGGCAACACCTTCGCTGGTGTCCTGAACGGCAAGATGCGTGTATACATTGACCCATATGCAACTAACGATTACGCTACCGTTGGTTACAAGGGTACAAACGCATACGACGCTGGTGTATTCTACTGTCCATACGTTCCATTAACAATGGTTCGTGCGATTGGTGAGAACACCTTCCAGCCAAAGATCGGCTTTAAGACTCGTTACGGCATGGTATCCAACCCATTTGTTGGTTCCACACCTTCCAACGGTCTGGCTACTGCGAAGACAAACCAGTACTACAGAATCTTCCGTGTAGACAACATTCTGGCATAATAACTATAATAAATGTCATTATAAATACTGGGGGAGCCAAAAGCTCCCCCTTTTTTGTTGGAGATTTAAATGGTAGAAACATTAACGGCAAATAAAAATTACTTACAACCTACCGGGTTTAAAGTTATTATTGACAGAGAGAATTATCCTAACTTGGAATTCTTTGCACAATCTGTTGATCATCCAGACGTTTCTGTTACTGCACCTAACGTTCCATACTCTCGTATTGGTTCTATTAGTTTACCCGGCGACACTGTAGACTTTTCACAACTTAATATTCAATTTATTTTGGATGAAGATTTGAAGTCATATCTTGAACTATACAACTGGTTTGAAGATATGGTGAACAAAGACTTTGCAGAACCCGGTGTTCGTTCTAGAAGATCAACTTCTGAAGTTCCTACACAAGCAGACATTTCTGTTTCTATTCTAACTAGTCACAATAACCAAAGCAAAAGAATTATGTACAAAGGATGTAGTCCAACTGCTTTGAGTGGTTTGCAATTGACTTCCATTGCATCTAGTGTAGAATACTTAACATTTAACGTATCTTTTGTATTTAATGGCTTTGAATTTATCGGATAGTGTGATATAATATATGAATGATCAGAAACGGTGGTTAGTCTTTTGGGCTAGAACTGTTGGTATGCCTATCGGAATACATGATGAAGACAAACCGACAGACTTACCTATTAAGATGAGTGATGTATACAGGGCATTATTTTTCAGGACTTTTTGGATAGTCTTACACATACTGACCTGTATAGCGATTATTGCCGGGAATGGTAGAACATTAGGATTTTGGTAAACTGAGGATATTATATAATGAAACTAGACCTGAATAGTGTCTTAGAAATGTGGAAAGAAGATTGTAAGATTGAGGAATTTAAGTTAGACGAAACGTCTAGACATACTCCATCACTCCACGCAAAATATCTGGAAATACGTTCTCTCACTAAACTTAAAATGCAGGAATCTGAACTTGAGCAAAAGGCTTTGCTTAAGAATAAATGGTTGTACTACAATGGTAAGATGGATCAAGAGATGATCCAATCTTTAGGTTGGGACTTTGATCCCTTTGATGGACTTAAGGTTCTTAAAGGTGACATGGACTATTATTATGATGCTGACACAGACATTCAAAAGTCTGAGGCAAAGATTGCCTATTATAAAACCATGCTAGATACACTAGATGAAATAATTAATAACTTGAAATGGCGTCACTCAACTATTAAGAATATGATTGACTGGCGAAGATTTGAGGCAGGAGGATGAGTTACTTGGCTTTATTTGATGATAGGGAATTTATTTCGCATGCTGGTCTTACATTAGGCTGGAAGATTGAAATGGATGCACTGTACACAGATGACTGGCGGTGTCTTGCTAAGATGATTATGGAATATGAGAATAGACCATTCCGTGAAGCTGTTGGTATTCCAAGGGGTGGTGTTCGTTTAGGGCAAATGCTTAACGAGTATGCAACTGGCAATCCAGATGATCCTGTTCTGATTGTAGATGACGTATATACTACAGGCACCAGCATCAGAGAATTTATTGAAGAAAACTACAAAGGCGAAAATCTTTTTTGCTGGGTAGTTTTTGCTCGCAACGCAATCAATAAACGTCATATTAAAGCATTGTTCCAAATGCCGTCTAAGTTCAGACCAGAAAAATGAGCGATTTAGTAGTCAGACAAAAAAACTACTCCGCATTACAAATCCAGTGTGAACCCCATGTAGCAAATGAGTTGAATGACTTTTTTGCTTTTGAGACACCGGGATACAAGTACATGCCGTCCTATAAGAACGGTAGGTGGGATGGTAAGACACGACTGTTCAATGTTCGCAACAATGAATTACCTGTTGGTCTATGGGAATATCTGTCTGATTTTATTAAACCAAGAAACTACACACTTGGTGTAGAGTACGATAATCAGTACGGTACACCAGACGCCAAACTCGCAGTTAGACCCAAAGATGTTTATGATTTTATTCAGAAACTAAACTTGCCCTTTGAGGTAAGGGAATATCAGTTTGATGCAGTTTGTCAAGCTCTACAGTCCAGACGTGCTATTCTGCTTTCACCTACAGGTTCTGGTAAGTCACTAATCATCTACATCCTAATGATGTGGTATCTGGAACATTATAACAAACGTATTCTTATTGTTGTCCCTACTACTGGTCTTGTTCAACAGATGTTCTCTGACTTTGATAACTATGGTCTAGAGGCAGGAGAGGTTTGCCACCGCATCTACTCTGGTATGCCTAAACATGATATTAAACAGAGAGTTTTCATCTCTACATGGCAGTCAATCTATAAACTGCCTAGTGCTTGGTTTGAACAGTTTGGTTGCATCTTTGGTGATGAAGTCCACAACTTCAAGGCAAAGTCACTGTCAGGCCTGATGAATAAGTCTAGAGAGGCAGAGTTTCGTATTGGCACAACAGGCACACTAGACGGAACACAGACACACAAACTTGTACTAGAAGGTTTATTTGGTAGAGTATATAAAGTTACTACAACTAAAAAACTTATGGATGCAGATACCCTTGCAGAACTAAAGATCAACATCCTTGCTCTGAAGTATCCCCCTGAAGTTTGTCGTGATATTATAAATACTAAAGACTACCACTATGAGATTGATTATCTGGTAGGTAATATCAAACGGAATAGATTGATACAAAACCTAGCATTAGATCAAGAAGGTAATACTCTTGTTCTGTTTCAATATGTAGAAAAGCATGGTAAAGTTATCTATGACTTAATCAAGGATAAAGCACATGAACGGCGTAAAGTTTTCTTCGTATCAGGTGAAGTTGATGCTGAAGTCAGAGAAGAAATACGGGGCATTGTTGAACAACAGAAAAATGCTATCATTGTGGCTAGCCTTGGTACGTTCTCCACGGGCGTAAATATTCGCAATCTTCACAATATTATTTTTGCATCACCTTCAAAGTCTCAGGTAAAGGTTTTACAATCTATTGGTAGAGGACTTAGAAAGTCTGAAGATGGTAGACCTACAGTGCTTTATGATATTATGGATGATATGCATCATAGACAGAAAAAGAACTACACACTCTTACATGGCTTGGAAAGAATGAAGATATATAAGAGAGAAGAGTTTGACTACCAAATCTTTGAGGTAAATTTATGAAAATATTGATAACCGGCCAGGCTGGTTTCATTGGATATCATTCTGCGTTGGCATTCAATGAGGATGGCTGGGATGTGTTTGGCATAGATAATTTTAATGATTATTATGATGTAGGACTGAAACAAGCAAGAGCTAGTGAACTTGATAAGTTGGGTATCAAAACCAAACATGATGATATTAAGAATATCGGTGAAATGGATTTGTCCGAATATGATATTATTTTACACTTAGCTGCTTATGCCAATCCTAGACATGCATTGAAAACTCCACAACCATATATTGACACAAATATTTCCGGTACTCAAAAAGTTATTGATGCTGCGACAAAAGCTGGAATTCCAGTAGTGTATGCCTCTAGCAGTTGTGTTATGTTTGGTCAACCCTTGCCTTGGAATGAAGAAGACAGGGGAGGCCATCAAAATAATCCGTATGGTTGGTCTAAGTATGTTAATGAATGTCAATTTAAACACTCGGATGTTGTTAGATCAGCAGGCCTAAGATTTTTTACAGTGTATGGACCTTGGGGTAGACCAGATATGGCGCTTTTTTCTTTCACTGATGCTATAGTTGCAGATGAAGGTATAGAACTTTATAATTATGGTAATATGAAAAGAGATTTTACTTTTGTTGAGGATATCGTACAAGGTATTCAATTAGTGGTCAAAAAACTTTTGACAAACGAAGCAAGTTATCATGAGATATATAATATTGGATATGGTGATCAAGTTGATCTATTAGAATTTGTGGATGAAATTGAAAAAAATCTAGGTAGAACAACTGAAAAAAAGTTAGTCCCAATGCATCCAGCTGACGCACCTGAAACATGGTCTGATACTTCTAAGTTACAAAAATTGGGATATAAACCAAAGACTCCGGTGCGAGTTGGCGTATCTAAATTTATAGAGTGGTACAAAAATTATTACGGGGTGAACTAACTTATGATTGATGATCAAGAAGAAATTCAGTATGAGGAAGATGAACCAAAAGTCTTCAAACTCATTACCGGGGAAGAGATTATCACAACTGTTGCAAGAGTAACAGACCATTACTTTATGATTGAAGTTCCTCTAGAGATTAGATACAACTCTATAAAACAATCTCTTTTCTTAACCAAATGGATGTTTGGTTCTGACTATTCTAAAGTCATGACATTATCAGGTTCTTCTATTGTTTCAGTTTCATCTGCTGAAGGTATTGTTGTAGAAAATTATTTTGAGTACAGAAGACAGATGACAGAAGAAATGATAGAAGAAGCAGAGGAAGAACATAAAGAAATGCATACTGACCTAGATGAAGAGGACGTACCACCAACTTTTCATTAGGTATATTCCCCGGGCCCCTAAAACCAATAGGATTATATACTAATATTTTGTATTTGTCAACAAAAAAAATGTGTTGACTTTTATGAAATGTTCTAGTATAATACTCGTTATGATTATCAACTAAAGGTATTTTGATGAAACGCAAGTCAGAAAATTATATTAACAACAAAGAATTCTCACAGGCTGTGTTTTCATATGTGGAAGAATGTAATGAATGTAAAAAGAATGGTAAGGAAGTTCCTATTGTTCCTAACTATGTTGCATTAGGATTCCATCAGATTGCAGAAGGTTTATCTCATAGACCAAACTTTATCTCTTACTCCTATAGAGATGAAATGGTTATGGATGCTGTAGAGAATTGTCTTAGAGCAATCCGTAATTATAATATTGAGGCTGCCACTCGGACTGGTAACCCTAATGCTTTTGCGTATTTCACACAGATTGCCTACTATGCTTTTCTCAGACGTATCTCTAAAGAAAAGAAACAACAGGAAATCAAAGACTCATACTTTGAAAATACCTTTGCTGCTGATCTAATTGAAGCATCTTCTAATCAGGATGATACATCTAAGCATATCACCCATGCTGCTATTGAGACAGCAAAAATGCGGATGAATGATAATAAAGAGTTGACAGACGACGAATACATTGATATAATTGAAGATACGTTACCAAAAAAACGTGTTCGCAAAACAAATGATTCAGACCTAACGGATTTTATCTAATATGAAGATTGCTATTTTGAACGATACCCATTGTGGCATTCGCAACTCTGGTGAAATCTTTCTTGATAACGCTGCAAAATTTTATGATGAAGTATTTTTCCCATATGTAAAAGAGCATAATATTAAACAGATTGTGCACTTGGGTGACTACTATGATAACCGTAAGGCTATCAATATCAAAGCATTGAATCATAACCGTAAACATTTTCTGGAACCCATGCGGCAACTTGGTATGCGCATGGATATCATTCCCGGAAATCATGACACCTATTACAAAGACACAAACAATCCTAATTCATTGAAGGAATTATTGGGTTTCTTTATCAATGAAGTTGCTATCATTGAAAAACCCACAGTGTTGACATACGATAGTCTCAAGTTTGCCTTGATCCCTTGGATAAATAAGAGTAACTATGAAGAAACTATGGACTTTGTTCGTAGTTGTAAAGCAGACATTTTAGGTGGTCACCTTGAACTGAGTGGGTTTGATATGATGCGTGGCCTCAAAAACGAACACGGCATGGACCCCTCTCCGTTCAAAAGGTTTGACATGGTTTTTTCTGGTCACTACCATACTAAATCTAGTATTGGTAATATTCATTACCTTGGTACTCAGCTGGAATTTTTCTGGTCCGATGCTGGTGACAAAAAGCACTTCCATGTTTTAGACACAGAAAGTCGTGAGGTTACTGCAATCCAGAACCCGAATACTCTTTTCAAGAAAATCATTTATAATGATGAAAAGTATGACTACAATAGTGTACAAGATTTGACAGATAAGTTTGTCAAAGTCGTAGTTGTGAATAAAACTAATCCATCAATGTTTGAACATTTTATTGATAAAATTCAGGATCAGAATATTCATGAACTGAAGATTGCAGAAAACTTTGACGATATTCTTTCTGATGTAGATGATGCTAAAGTTTCTCTAGAAGACACTGCTACTCTACTTGATAGTTATGTTGAGGCACTAAATACTGATCTTAGTAAAGATAAATTGAAAACTGATATGCGCAGTCTTTATAACCAAGCACAAGCATTGGAATTGGTATGAATAATTACTCTTACAAAAAATTTATTAATCTGGTCAAAGACGCAGATATTATCTATGGAGAAGTTTCTCTTAACGCTGCTACTACAGTCACCGCCAGAGTACGCAAGAAGTCTCTGCTAGAACAATTAGAAAATCTTAATCCTGAAAAAATTGTTCTTGGTTTTTATGGAACATTCACTGAAGATAAAAAGGGTCGTAAGATACTAAAGGTGCTATAATGACAGACGATATTTTTGACTTTGGTTTTACCGCAGTCTCAGAAGAAGAATTAGAAGTTGTCCAGAAGACCGCTGCAAGCGCTGAAGAAGCTGCTGCTACAGCAACGTCTTATGAGGACAAACTAAACAAGCTCTACAATGCCATTCTCCCTCTACTCTCTAACCTCAAACTTAATCCTGAAAAGGATTACATTTATTGGCCTAATCGCACAGAGAAGGTTGAAAAATTTGAAGAAATGATTGCTAACATTATCAAATAAAACTATGCGGGTATAGTATAACGGCTATTACTACAGCCTTCCAAGCTGAGGATGTCGGTTCGATTCCGTCTACCCGCTCCACTCTAACACCTTCACCGTAGGGGTAATATCCCTACAAAAAGGATATAAAAATGGACTATATTTCAATCTGGATGGTAGTAGGTTTCCTACTTGCATCCTATTCTGTTATCGCCAACGATTCTGTTCAGACGCTAGGAACATGGATCGCTTCCAATCAAAAAGTAAACAGAATGATTATGTGGGGTGCAGCGTCAGCAGTCCTACTCTTTACTATCTGGTTTGGCTGGTATAGCAATGGGGGAGATATCTCCTACGGCCGACTAAATAAAATCCCCTTCCAAGAAATTCA
>TARA_R100000353_G_scaffold100506_2_pt1 | contig 14372 bp, 6 predicted proteins | sample TARA_R100000353 | Tara Oceans TARA_R100000353 (sample SAMEA2620663) | marine metagenome | biome: marine biome (ENVO:00000447); feature: surface water layer (ENVO:00002042); material: "saline water (ENVO:00002010), including plankton (ENVO:xxxxxxxx)" | depth 5 m | reverse complement strand
CCTTCAAACAACCCTGTAAAAGGTTTTATTTCATCTAAGTATTTTTTACTCTTAGCATCTATTAAATTTGCATCTATAAATTGATTAGTATACTCCTTACCTTCTGCATCTTTAAATGTAGTTATAGGTTCATTGCCTTCAGCTTCACGCATTAACTGTTCTTTCTGTGTATCAGTTAACTCAACCCTACTCTTTCTTATAAGCTGTTCATAGTTTGTAAAAAATTTCTTTAAGTTCTTATCAGATATTTCTTTAGAGTTCACCCCTTCTCTAATAAGTGATGTGTTAACAGCGTTCTTTCTTAGCTGTTCTAAAGCCTGTTGCATTTCAGGTTGCTTCAAACCTACTGTCTGTTCTAGTTTTTCTAATGTACTTAATGCTTTTCTATCACCTTTACTATAAGTTCCTATGTAAAGCATATCAAATAAATCTTTTTCTTGCTGAGATAACTCTTGTTTATATCTTCTTATTAGAGCGTCTGTCCTTACTCTATCATTCATAGCACTAGCTTTGTCATTAAAACCAAATTGCTGACGTGCCTTTTCTACTTCCTGTGCTAGTGTTCTACTTAGCTTTACTTCTTTCAAACCTTCTGGTCCAGCTTCAAACTTTACAAACTCTAGGTCACCCATCCTTCTAAGTGCGTCATCCATATCTCTACGTTTCTGTGCCATATACACAGTCTTAGATTTTATTTCATCAACCTTAGAATGTATTTCACTTATTCTTTTTGGGTCTATGCCTTCTGCAACTGTGCTAATACTTTTTAACGAAGCCATATCGCTCAAATCGTTCACTAAAAAGTCTTCAGCTTTTAACATTAAGTGTTCTAAATAGAACTCACGATTGTTTTGTTTGCTAAAATCTACATCTCTAAATCTGTAAGGAACATCACCAAACTTCTTTATGTACTCTTCAAATGTTTTTTCACTACCTGCTATACGTTCTCTACCAGCTCTTGTGTACAGCTCACCGTCTAATACTCCTTGTATAAACTGACCTTTCTCTGTTCTTAAACTACTTCTACCCATAGCGTCTTTAAGCCACTCATTTTCCCTAACTAAATCAGCGTGTTCAAAATATATTCTATTTATTACAGCCTCGTTAGCGTGTTTAAACATATTATCTGACCAGTTTATACCCTTAATAGACTGTGCCAACTGTGGTAGAAATGTATTTCTAGATGACTCAGGCATAAAATCAAATGCCCTAGCACCTTGCTGTATCTCAGAGTATGTAAACCTTCTACCTTCTAAATGATTCCTTCCATACAATACACTGTTGGCTTCTAAAAACTTCTTATGTAAACTTTTATTTTTCAGGTAATCTCTTTTACCTTCATTTATCATCTTAGTTTCAAACTTGTTTATGCTAAGCTTTCCTTTGTCGCTTACATCAAACACTTTATATTTAAATAAAGTATCTAACATCTTAGGCTCAAACAACTCACCTCTTAAACCAGCCTCATCCATAGGGTCAGAGCCAAGAGCAATCGCCGCTCTAGACATCTCTCTAAACCTTTGTAGGTCTTGGTCTGTTTTCTTTAGTTCAAATATTATTCTTCTTTTAGTAGCTACACCATCTTTAGTAACAATGTAAGGCACACTATACCTATCTTTTGTAAGTATAATATTGTCTTTTTCTGTTACTTTCTTACCACCTTTATTATAAGTAAGTGTTATTGGCTCAGTAACTTGTTGGTCAGTTGCACCTCTAATAGAATTGTAAGCACCAAGTATTGCCATACGTCTAGTAACAGCTACGCCTAACATATCTCTGCCAGTGTATGCACCCCTACTCATAAACTCTCTCCAGTATGGAGAGTACTGTGCAGTAAGATGCTTAGACTTCTTCATTGTTACTTCATCTCTTACAGCTAACTGCTCACCATAGGTTTGTTTAGTAAGAGGGTCTATCTCATTCTTATTATCACCCTCTCTAGTGCCACCATCCTTTAGGTACTCATCCTTAGCACTTTCATACATCTGACGCCAGGATTTTTTAAAGCCACTAGACTCACCACCAAAGAATACAAATGCCTTGTCACCGTCTAGGTCAGCACCACCCAGAGCTCTCATACTTCTGGGATGCAGTAGGCTACCAAACCCTTTTATACCTGTAAACCCAGCAAACTCTAATCCGTGTGCACCACTTATAGAGTCCATAGGTACACGCATTACGACAGCAGTAAGCATATCGTTTATCTCGTTCTTAAAATTTTCATAACCCTTGTAGTTGTTTTCTTTTATTTCAAACAACTTACCTAGTGTCATACGTTGCTTACCAAAGATAGCATCCTTTATCTGTAAGTCCTTGAACCCATCATCTAAAAAGAACACATCCTGACCCTCTTTCCTTGACAGTATCTCTGTTTTCTTATTGGGTAATTGTAAACCAACTTCCCAAGGTCTCATTCTAGAAGACGCACTGTTATCTATCTGTGGTCTAGTAAGTCTTTGTACTACAAAGTTTCTAAGAGACTGCATTCTATAGTCACGAGAAAACTTATGTAGGTATGCACCTATGCTACCATCTGGAAACAGCCTACCCATACGTTCTACAACACCTTCGTAGTCAACGAATGTTTTCTTGTAGTCCATTTCTGCTTCTCTAGATATTTCACCCTCACTAGCTAGGTTTTCTAAGAACTCGTTGTTTATTCTAAGTATTTGTTCGTATAACTTTTGTGACAACTTCTGTTCTTTAGGGTTTCTAAGTATGTTAAACACTTCATTTAACGGTATCTGGTCTATATTGTCTACAACTTTCTTTATGTTCTCGTCACTTCTAGACTGTCTATACTCTCTTAGTATCTCAACACCTTCCTCAGTACCCCTAACAGCCCTGTCAGAAAGACTTTTGTACATATCCTCCATAACCTTAGCATCAATAGGTTTGTGACCATACTGGCTTAATACAGAATACATTTGTTTTGGAACTTGTTGTCTCTTTAAAAACTTTTCACTGGTAATCTCTGACATAATAGTTCTAAAACTATTGATAGGTACATCAAACAACTCACCATTAAATGTTATGTCATACTTTTTGTTGACAAAGTCTGGCTCGTATGATAGCTCACCACGTTTACTTATTCTGTTACCTGCTTGTTTTACAGCAGAGTCAGGCATTAACATATGTATACCACGAGACTCCATCATTTGCTGTAACTCTGGACTAGCTATGTGTATAGCATACTTACCTAACAAAGCACCTTCCTTACTATCTGGTGCAACAATAAAAGACTTGTTCATCTTACCACTAGTAGGTAAACCTTTGTCCATATTCAAAGCATCAACTACTTCTGCCCTAGCTATGATAGCACCATCAGATATTTCTGCATATTTTTCTGCACCGTCTGTTAGTTTAATGTTTTTACCATCAGCCTCACTAAACAACCCTACTTTAAAATTAGGGTCCTTACTAGAAATATCCCGTTTACCGTTGTTTCTTATGTAATCTATAACATACTTAGGGTTAGCAGATAAACCTGTGTTAAACCATATCTGTTGCCTCTTATTAAACCCTTTAGGGTCATTTATAAAACCTTTACCTAACACAGTAGCTATGCCTTGCTTTAAATCTTTTGTTCTTGTACTAAAACCATTCATAGTTAAGTCATACAATACATTAGATGCGTACATCTTATCGTATACTTCACTAGCATTCTTTACATCTTTGTGTTGTTCTACCCACTTGTCCCTAGCTTCGTTATATGCTTCTCTATAACCATCAACCTTTGACTTACGCATCTCTGAAAACAACTGACGCTTAACAGTTTTGTGTATGTTCTTGTTCTTTACTATGCTAGGATGCTTCTTAATAAAGTACATTTTCTTGTTGTCACCCTTGCCACCATAGTAATAGTAGTCATCCTTCCACATAGTTTCTATAAGTTTCTTACGGACACTTTTCATATACCTAGACGCTTCTAAGTCAGCCATTTCTTTTAAATCGTTGTAGTCCATCTCTTTGTCTTTGAACTTCTTTTTTATCTCAACTAACTTTTGCCGTGATATATTTTGTTCTGCTCTTGCAAGGTCGTGTTCTTTCCCTCTGTATACTATATGGTCAAGAACTCGAAAGTACTGGTCCTCTGGTGGTAGTTCTCTTCCTCGATTGACTCGCTTGTACTCTGCTCTGTATCCATCTTCGATAATAAGTGGTTCCTGTGACAAGTTCTTCGTGTTACCAAGGCTATTAGTTTTCTCTTCCAATACCCTAACCTTGTCATCAACCACTTCGATTTGCTCAACCCACTTTTGTTTTCTGTTTGTCTCAGCCCAGCGTCTCCACCATCCCTTCTCGTTTTCAGTAAGCGACTGCCCATACGTTTTTTCAATATAATTAATGATTTTTTGCTCTGCTCCCGGGATTGGTTTTGCGTCTTCATTCTGTAGTTTTCTCCATTCTTTATAGATTTCATTAGACCTATCTATTCTTTCTACTGTGGTTAGCTTTGGAAACACTTGGTCTGTGTATCCGTTCTTGCCCATCAGTCTACCGGGTACTTCCTGTATCTCAGCTATGTGCATATCTAAATCCTGTGGGTCCTCAAACCTAGGGTCCTTTATATATGCTTCTTTGTATTCTTTTACTTCTCTAGGAGATAAAGTCTTTGCACTCACTTCTCCTGTTACAGGGTCTACATCATAAGCTCTACCATACTCATTAGCAATATCTTCTATCTGTTTTAGATTCATTCCTCTATTACTTAATATATCAAACAGAACATAAGATGACTCACTAGGTCCATCAGCACTATATTGGAATGTTTCTTTAAAATCTCTACTTACTATGTCCTTCATTTCTTTAGTAAGTGTATCCCATTTAGGGTTCATCTCTGGGTCTGGACCATACTTTTCTTTTATAGACTCTGCAAGGTACTGTCTACTTGTGCGAGTCTGATAAGGTATTTCACCAAAACCAAAGAAAGCACCCATAGCATATTGGTATACCTGTTCTTCTGTCGTAGCACCCTGCAAAGTCGATGGTAATCCTTGGAACGCCATACCTGCTGTAGTACGCATAGCCAAGTCAAATTTTTGCCCTTGTTCTAGTTTGCTAAAGTCTGGTCTACCATTTGGTTTCATTTGACTAGCATCAATACGCTTACCAAAACCGGGCATATTACCTATACCTCTAAACGCACCACCAGCAACGGCACCAAACCCTGCCGCCTTAAACATTTCACCTACTCCGTGCGTCCAGCTAGATACAGCACTAGCAGTACCTAAATGAAAAGCACCTTGTGCTAAGTCAGGTACAATACCAGTAGTTGCCCAGTCAGGTAAGTCTTTAAGTATAGGCTCTATAGCATTGCCTACTCTTTTTTGTAAAGCATTAGCGGCTAACATAGGAGCAGACCTACCTCGTATGCCTTCTGCTACTCTAGAATAACTTTTTAATATACCAAGTTTTCTTAATGTCTTACCACCGGGTAGGTATCCTACAAAACCTGCAAGGTGTCCTAAGTTACGTGATATACCTTCCCAAGTATCTTCTGGCTCACTACCAATTCCAAGTTTTTCTGGTGGTAAGGTAGTAAAACCTTCCATAAAACCAGAACCAGCTTGTTTAAGCATACGTGTAACAAAAGCATCTTGGTGATTTTTATTACGAGCAAATGGTATTCTATAGTAAGAAGCGTGGTCTTCTAATACCTGTATATCATCATCCCTATCATCAAAAGCATCTGGGAATCTTACGTACTGGTCAATGACACCTCGTATTTGCTCTTCGTCAAATTTAGGAGAGAACTGTTTAGGTTCAGCCATTTACTACTCTTCGTAGTCGTCTGCTAATATATTATATATGGCAACTGCGTCAAACGCTAGTGCAGGTACTGCTATTAGAGCACCGTACCCAGTTCCACTAAGTACAGTTTTACTTGCTACACTACCTAATAATCTAAGTCCACCTTTAGCCGCTATCTTTTTTGTAACGTAACCTATACCTTTATCTTTTATTACTTTTCTTATTTTATTTAGCATACTTGGATTTAGTGATGCAGTAGTTGCGGCAACTGTACCCATATCGTCTGCTTTTTCTTCATTAACACCCATTGATTGAGCAATAGCAGATGTTGCAAGTCCAGCACCTGCAACAAGTCCAAGACCTTTCCATAAGCTACCTGTTTTTACAGGTCCTATAGATAATCTAGTAGACTTACTTAAAGATTTAGCTAAGCTATCAAACTCATCTCCACCTTCTTTTATTGCTTTACCTATGTTTTCTGATGTTAGCTCTTTGCCACTCTTCATAAGTTTGTCTACAATACTTTTAAACTTATCAGCATCAGCTTTATTCATTTCACCTGAACTTACTATTTTATCTAGTGCACTGTTTATCTTAGACACATTACTGTGAGGTATAGCATTGTCAAACATATCTAGTTGTTGACCTTTCTTTAGGTCCTTTGCTTTTTCTACAAGGTCTTTTGTAATATTTCTAAGGTTAGCATCTGTTCTATCAAAAGCTTGACTAAATCCTTTCTTAGCCATAGCCGCCCTACCTCTTAATACACCATAACCACCTGCTAAAAGACCACCTGCTATAGTAAGTGCTTCTGGTATAGCACTGTCATCATCATCACCTGTTCCAAATGTAAGATTTTGTGGTATCTTTTGTAAGCTTTCTATAAAGGTAGGATTAGTTACATTCCAGTTGTCATTTATTATTTGCAACACTTCTGCTGGTGCATTGTTTAATATCTCTTGTTGCTCTACATCGGACATACTATTCATCCAATTAGATATAGCTGTCTTATATGCTTTCTCACTTTTATATTTAGCAGGGTTTCTTGTAAAAGATTTATATAAAGCTTGTTCTTCAGCCTTTTTACCTGCATCATACCATTGTTGAAAAGCGGCGTAGTTACCACCTACTTGTTCTTTCCACCTAGCTAATTCTTTTTCTCTACTACCGGGTCCAAACTTTCTATTGTCAAAAGCTGTTGTAAAATCACCTTTAGCTTTACTACTAGGATAGTTAGAAAATATAAAGTTCTCTGCTTTCTTGTTGATGTTAAAATCTTTTTCTTCACGAGCTTGTTTCTTTAATTGATACTCGTTCATCTGACGTATAAACTTACGCTCAGCTACCTGTCTTAGATTTTCAGCTAATGTTTTTTGCTGTGGTAAACCTCGCATAGGGTCATAACTAACCCCGGGTAAATTCATTGGTTTAATTTCTGCCATACATATTCTCCAACGATTGCTTTATAAAGCCCTGCATAGTTACATAACCACCTTCTTGACCACCCATACCTGTAATACCACCTAATGGATTAGTTATGTCTTCTAATGTTTCTGGTTCCATTGACTCTGGTCTAGCTATATAAGGGTTAGTTACTCTAAGTTCTTCTATAGCCTCTTGTTCTTTTTGTTCTTTTGCAACAACTTCTGGGTCTGTAGAATAATTTGGTCTTTTAATTGTGTCAGGTATTTCTTTTGTTTCTTCTTCTCCAACCTTTTTTAAAGCTTTAGGTTTAAATTGGTCAAAGTCTCCACCTTCACCAAAGCCTCTCATTGCCGCCATTTCCTTAAAAAACTCACCTGCCATTCCTAAACCTTTACTAGCGTGTTTCTGGAACTTTTCACTTTCTAAATATTCTTTTGCTTTAGGTTTAAACTCTTGATACTTATCACTAGCCTTACCATATAATTCTCTTGCTTTGTTTGCTATAGCACCTGCACCTGCTACACCAGCTCCTAAACCAGCTTGTAAGTCATCTACAACTTGTTGACCAAACTGACCAGCCGCCATACCATAGTCAGCTTTGCCTAGACCCATTTCATCTCTCATCATCTTAGCCATCTCTAAATTAGAATCTTCAAATTCTTTCTGACCTAGGAAAGGTTCTCCGTCTACACCACCTGCCCACTCTGAGTTTAAGTCAGCTTGTAAATTCATAGCTTTACTAGCCTTTATAGCATCTCCACCAAACCTGTTATAAGCCTTGCCTAATAAATCTTTAGCACCACCATATAATTTTTTACCAAACTCTACACCTTTTTGTATTGTTTGTTCACCTAACTCTTCTGCATCTGCATAAGGATTTTCTCCAAAACCCATTTGGTCTTCCATACCTGTAAGGTCTATCTCTTCTATAGGACCACCAGTTTGCATATATTTCTGCCAGTCTTCTCTTCTTGCTCCTAAAGATATGCTACGAGGTAAGTCTTTAACCTTCTTTTTAATTTTATCAGAAAACCTTGGCTTTATCTTATTGTTTATTTTATCTAGTTGTTTTTTACCAATAGCTTTTACAGCGTTTCTATTAAGTACATACTCTCCGGGTTCTAGCTTAGCATCTACTACATCACCGGGCAATGGACTATCTTCTGCTCTTCTTATTTCCATAGGTACGTCCATCTTTTGTTGCATCTTAGCCTTCATCATACCTTCTTTTAAAGCATCTAGAGCTGACTGTCTTTTTTTACTAGTAAAGTTTGGTCTGTCTTGTAAAGGTTGTGCTTGATAAAAGTCAGTCTTTGATAAGGTATTCATCATACCTGTATATCTTTTCATATCATCACTACTAAACATATCACCAGTAGGCATATCTACTGCTTCTGGCATAAACTTATCCATACCTGCTCTTTTTAACTCAGGCATAGGTCCGGGCATAAATTTTTTAGCATACTCTGGGTCACCCATCATTCTAGCACCGTGTATGAGTCTATCTATTTGTTTACCGGTTCTTTCTTGATTTAAAATACCAGAAGGAATACCATTACCAACTGGTACAAGTTCTATATTGTTACTCATTGGTTGCATTCTAATGTTTTTCATACTACCAAAACCACCACTTAAAGCTTGAGCTTCATCGACTAATGCCATTTTTTTACCCAATGCTACAGCTTGAGCATCTTCTCTTTCTCTTCGTTTTCTATACTGTGCGTCAGATTCAGCCAATTTGGACACCTCCCATACGAGTACCTATCTGCATAGGACCTTTAGGTCCCATAACTTGTGATAGCATACCACCTTCCTGTCCATATACATAACCACCTTTTTTCATATAGCCCATTTTATTACGAACTTCTTCTGGTAGTCTAGACAATCCTTTATTTCCTTCGGGTATAGGTTTTAGTGCAGAACCACCTTGTTGATAACCCTTTACTTTACCACCATACATCATACCTTTCTTATGAGTATAACCCATTTCTTTCATACGTAAATGGTCTTCCATAGTATCAGCTTTGTAACCTTTACCTTTTTTATCGTACATCATATGACTAACAAATCCACCCTTTTTCATCTCTATCTTTTCTGTTTTATCTTCAGGGCTATTTTTTTTATCTCTAACTAAACCACCGTACATCATATACTCTAAATCTTCTGGAACACTACCACCTTCTTGTCCAAATAATTTACCAAGTGCTCCACCTATCATACCACCTACTGGTCCACCCATAGCAGTTCCTGCAAGACTAAGTCCTGTTCCAATAAGTGATGCCATACCACCTGCCGCTTGACTGTCAATTTGTGCATTTGCTTGTCTTTGAGCGTTCATAGCATTCATTCTATTAGTGTTCATACTTGCTAAGTTATTAGCCGCACCACTAAGCATACCAGCACCCTGACCCATTGCACCTTGTAAGTATTGATTGTAAGCATCCATAGAACTTTCTTGTGCTCTGTTAGCACCTGCCATAGATTGAGCCGCTAAAGCACCTGCTGGTGCACCACCTGACATAGCCGCAGTTCTTTGTGCCATACGAGCTGACATAGCCGCCGCATCCTGTCCCTGTGCCATCATTCTAGCTTTTTGAGACTGATTAAATGCAGAGTTGGGGTCCATCATTTCTTGACCCCTGCCCATTAACTGGTCATACGCTTCCGTTGCTGGAGCGTAAGCATCATCGTACTCTCGTCCTATTTGACCTACGCTACGCTTTTGATTTGTACCAAATAAATTGCTAAAAAATCCCATAATATCACCTTAAATATAATTAGACTTGTTTTATTTCTCAACTGTTCTTATTTTTAATTATAAAAGTATCCTCTGCACTACGAACCCAACCATCACTAGTCTTTATTTCTAAGTACCACTTACTTTTATCCTTAACTGTTCTCAATGTACCTTCTGCACTACTTGCATTACTTTTTTCAACCCTACCCGTTTCTGAATCTACTTTGTCTGCAATAGTATCTATTGTTTTTTGTATGTCGGATGGTGAGCTTACTGGCTCATCTCCAAAATAATTAATTCTTGAACCAGTATCTCTGGTAACTTTTCTATTCTGTGTCTTTCTCATTTAGGTTTCTTTGGTTTGTATACTATTCCTATAGAATGACCTTTAACATTTGTTGTACTGCCATTAGTACCTTCTGCTTTTAATCTTACCCATCTTAGTTTAGAATAAGTTGATGCAACTTTTATAGCATTACCTGACCAACTAGAGCCATAATTATTAGATACATCTGTACCACTCTGATACGTTGACTCATCATTTGTTTGATACTTAATACTTGTACTAGGTCTACTACTAGCATCTAACTTTACGACTCTGACTTTTTTATAGTTAGTATCAGTACCTAGTGTAAGTTTTTTACTGTTCCATTGCCAGTTTTTTCTAGATGTACCAGCACCCATTTTAATTATTCTACCTTCTTCTGCTAATAATATAGGGTATCCATCGTCACCATCTACTGTATCAAATATCTTGTAAGTTGTTTCCCAAAGGTCCCATCTTTTTTGTGGTATATAGTAAGACCAACATCTTTTATCTGTACCACTGCTATCTGTCTTATGAAAAAAGAACAACACGCATTGCCTTGTTGCATCGTAACCTACAACAGCTAAATCTTTCTCTGCATTAGTAATCATATCCCAACCACATTGTGGCTGTTTCTTTATGGTAGTGCCTATCTTGTCTATCTTTGGTGATGACTGGTAAAAGTTATTGTAGTCTAACCAAAACAAACCACTAGACGTAGTCTTTAATGCTTTAGGTCCTAAGCAACCTATACCAGATATGTTTTCTTCTATAATAAGTGTTTCTGGATTGACGATACACATCTGATTCTTACCAAATACATACAGCTTACCAACAAAACTTGCTAATGCAGTAGGTATAAAATCTAATTGTATAAAATTCTGTGACCAGTTAAATATAGAATACTTACCGGGCTCACTTCTAAATAAAACATTTTCTCCATCAGCAAACTCAGGATGATTGCAGTTACCTATAAACATATATCCATTTATAGATGCGTTTACTGTATAATCTATACCTAGAGAACCTAATGTTTCTGGTATACCATTTAACGCTTCGTAAGACGCACCCCTACTACCATCATCTTGCACAGTAAACTTATACTTACCACTTTGTAAATAAAACTTATCTATAGAAACTTCTTCTACAAACCTATACAAACCTTCAGGTTCTAAAGATGTTTGTGTTGAATCGTCTGCTCTATACAAAATAACAGATGTAATTCTTCTTGATATCTTTTTTTGTTCACCTACTACAGCTTCTTCATCTATTTCTATAGGTACTTGTAAACCATCAGTTATTGCAGAGCCTGTATCATATGCCCCTATTACACTTATTAGAGCTGACTCTTGAAACCCATCATACAATAAAGAACATTTGTAAAATACTTTTCTAGTACTAGCATCTCCTAGCCAATCTTTGTTAGTATTAGTAGTAATAGTGTTTATGTTAAACCAAGGTGCATTGCCAGATAACTCATTAGAATTTGCACTACCTGAACCAAGTTGTTGTTCTATATACTCGTCACCCTCATCATCTCTTCTTGTTATATGATTAGAATTATTTGCGGCTGGTACAGAAGCAGTAGTCATAGATGTCATTTGCACTTGCCTATCTGATAAAACATAAGGTCTTTCATCCTCTGTGCTAGGTAAATTTGTGACAACAGTATTTGAAGGAGCTGTATCTGTTGTTCCAGAGCTATAATTAGAAAATTGATTGTATATAGTACTACCACCTGTGTTTGGAAACATACTTAAATGACCACTCTTAGTGTCAATATCTTTTATAGTTTTTAACTTTGCTACGTTTTCTTCTCTTTGTATATAATAAAAACCTATTCTTTGTCCGTCTGCTTCTGAATAAACCATAGCTCTATCATTAACACTTTTACCAGCACCAGAAGCAAATAAAGGTGCGTCAGAAGGTGCAGGTACACCATTCTGTTGTAAGTTTGAACTGCTAATACTTGTTGTTGTAGTGCCACTTATTTTCATATGTGCCATCATTTCACAAGGATTTCTACCACTACTATCTAACGGCACTGCATAAGTAACCCATTTAAGTTTCCAATATTTATATCCATCCCACCATAATGGTCTTATAGTAGCTATCTCATAACCACCATATTCATCTTGGTCAGAGTCTTCATACTTAAATATAGGTTGCAACTTAACTGTTACACCTATGTAGGGATTTTGACCATTAGAGTCATAACCTAAGTGCATTAGATTACCTCTTTGCATCATAGAAGGATGATTACTACAACCTATTTCTTCTTGACTGCCATCATTGCTATTTATTTCTATCCACATATTAGCGGCTTTATTTTCACCACTATAACTATTTTTAGGAGACATAGGTATATAGTCTCCAGCTTCTATATTACCACCAGTACTACCAGAAAACTCTGATTCGTTATAAGACTTAAAGTTTTCTACCTTAAACAAGTAACCATCCCTAAGGCTACTCTCATCTGTTGTTTCTCCTGCTGATAGTATTAAATCAAATATTGTAGAGTTGCTATTTATGTTATTAACTCTTGGAATCATTAAGAAATCACTAAATTTATTTAAAGAAGTGTTTCCAGTCGGTGCTTCAAGGTTAAATGATTTTTCAAAAGTAGTTACTGTACCATCATCGCTAATGCTATAAGTTTGCATAAAATTTATATAGCCACCATTAGTAGGCTCCATTAATATAGCTACCCCAGTTATCTTACCACTTGTTTGTAGAAAAGGGCATATACGTATAGCTAAAGGAGTTCCGGGAAGTTCTCTTTTATATACCTTATTGGTATTATTGTTATAGATATAAAAAGCAGACTCATTATCTTCATAATCAAAACCAACGGAAAGATAAGCATCGTTAATAGTACCAGCTCCACCTTGTAACATTACTGAATCAGTAAATACTTTGTGACTTACAGAAGATACAGATACTGTTTGATAACTTTTTTCCTGTATTCTTTCAAACTCTTCAGCATCAGATACACCCCATTGATTGTTCTTAACAAAACCAACAACTTGTGAGCTTTTTTCTTTACCTATACCTACATAAGCCAGTTTATTATTAACTACGTAATCAACGTAACCAGTTGCTTTTGCAGGTATTGGCTGTGTTTGTATTATTGTAGGGCTTTCTGTATTATAGTTTTCTATGTATGCAGTTTCTCCTGACTTAGAGTTTATTGCAATCAAATGTTGTTCGTCACTTTTATCCATAGGTATTAACCTATCAAACGAAGTGCTAGTGTCATTAGGTGCTAATCTGTAATCTGGAGACACAGTAAACTCCCATTTGTCACCAGCTAAATAAGTTCCTAGACTAGACCTAGTAAATGTAACTGACATACCTAAAGTTAACAATTTAGCAGTTTGTGCAGAGTGGTCACTTACTGTAGTCTCAGAACTCCAAGCACCAGTACCTTGTTTAGTTTTCCATTTAAAAACTGTACCATTATCATTGTTCATTCTAATCCAGAATATAGTATCTACTGTTCCTGTAAATGTACCTGTTAATGTAGCGTACTGTTTATTGTTTGGAGTGCTAGTATCTATTGCCATAATTAAGCACTCGGTGTTGGAGCTTGATACTCTTGTGCAGGATTTTGAGTTTGATGTCTAGAACCTTGGTCCCAATCAGTTAACACAACATTATTATCAAAACCTGTAAGTTTTAATGCTTTATCATTTGTTATACCTGCTAACTGACCATTAACAGTAGGGTCTATATTTAAAGAATAAGATGCGGCATCTGTAGGGATGTCTCTCTCATCTTCTGGATTAGACATTATTCCTCTATTAAAGGATGGTATTTCAAAGTTAGACTTTGGCATTTAATTCTTTCCCCCATAAGGAAGTTCTCCCGTCAATAATATTGACGATATGCACCGTAAAGTTTCCGTCATCAAAGTAATCAACAACAGCAAAAGCGTGTGCCCAATTTGTTTTACGATTACCAAGCCATCCATTAGCTTCATCTGACATATCCTTTAAACATCCTAAACTCCAAGCACTCTTGGGTCCGTCTATATGTGTTACACTGTGCATCTGTAAATCGTGGTGATGTCCATAAATTACATTGCATCCTAGTTTTAATAAGTGGTTCCTTGCGTGTGCAACTCCTCCATAATGATTTCCGTGGTAG
>TARA_R100000353_G_scaffold175551_2_pt1 | contig 15119 bp, 7 predicted proteins | sample TARA_R100000353 | Tara Oceans TARA_R100000353 (sample SAMEA2620663) | marine metagenome | biome: marine biome (ENVO:00000447); feature: surface water layer (ENVO:00002042); material: "saline water (ENVO:00002010), including plankton (ENVO:xxxxxxxx)" | depth 5 m | reverse complement strand
CCTATTACTTGCCCCATAAACTCTGCTTTCGTTTCGTTCTGTACGGCTTCTGCATAATCCATTCTAGTGGGTAGTATTTTTTCTTGTGCTCTTTGACGAGACTTATAATTGTCATAAGCAGCCTCAACACCAAATATCATAGGTACAGCTATCGCCATATCTTCAAAAGCATTTTGTGCGTTTCCTGATAAAGTACCAAAAAAACCATACATCTTTGTACTAGCGTCGTTAAACATTTGTGCTTGCTGTAACTTTTGAGCTGTAGTAAGCTCGCCCTGCTCTCTAATCCTACCGTTTTGTTTATATAATAAATTAGATTTACTATTTATTATAAGGTTATTATGTCTTTCTTGAGACTCTACAGTAAAATCTTCTATGTCATTAATTCTTTGTTGCCATTTTTTAGTATCACCTTTTCCTTTAACAATATAATTATTATGCTTGTCAACTTCTAAATAACAACCATCTTGCAACATTTGTTTTGCTACAATTTGAAACTCTTGTTTTGTTTTTTCAGACTCTGATTTATGTCTAAGTTCACTAACCTCTAGCTCTCTTTGAGTTTCTAAAATAGATGATTCACTAAAAAATCTTACTACATCAGCACCTGTAACTAAATTATAATTACCGTTTAATTGACCCTGACGATATACATCTTCAATATCTGTTTTAAATTCTTTTTGTAAATTTAAGTTGTCTTTAGCATCTATTAACGTTTGAAAGTTTTTGTAGTATTCACTTTCTTCGTTAGTTACACCGTCTAGTATTTCAGCTAAAGCTATAGCGCTATTTTCATCAACAGCACCACCAGCATATTCTAAAAATTCTCTTGAATTAAAGTTTTTAATCTTGTCAACTCTTGATTCTTTCCAGTTATCTTTTCTGTTTAAATAATATCCTCCTCCAACTTCCTCTCTTAATATAATACTACTTAAATCTAAATCATCTTTTACAACGTATTGTTTCAAAAGATTTATATCTTCTTTAGATATGTTTCTTTCTTTGCCCAGTACTTCTAAGGTATGGAATATATCAATTTTATCTCCATTAGAATCAGATATAGTAAAGCTTATGTCGCCGCTTTCTAAAAATTTTTGGTTTATACCTTTAATTAATTCTAATTCTTTTTCTGTACCTACAGAGTTTCTAATATCTCTCTCAGAGTAAAAGAGATAATTATCAGGTAGGCTACGGAGGCGCAAACTGTCGGTATCAGTGCCAGAAACAATTTGATTAAAAAGATCATCATCGCTATATACACTAGTATTTTTTTTAGAATCATCAAAAGTTTGTTTTGCTTTTTTTCTATAGTCTTCTAACAACTTACTTGTAACTTTTTCAACTGGAGAAACTTTTTCTTGATTATCAAAATTATTAACATCTATATTTCCAACTTTTTGAGAAAAGTATTTAAACAATATTTCATTAGAAACAACAGGTTGTTCTTTAGTAACATTTCTTATTTCAGAACCAGTAGTAGCTAAAGATAAATCTAAATCTATTTCTGTTATTTCTCCATTTGAATCTGTTATTGAAACTTTATTGTCATTTATTTTTTTAACAACAAAATCTTCTTGACCATCTTCAGTTGGCATGCTAAAACTAGCCTCACCGTTAAAGTAGATTTGGTTTTTTATGAAATCATTTCCTTTGACACCAAAAGTTTTGTCTTTACCAGTAAAAAGACCTCTAACGTTTTTAGAAATTATATTTTGAGTTAGTTCGTTAGCTAATAAATCTTTTGGACTGTTTTCTAAAGTTTGTTTATATTCAGATATTAAATTAGCCATTTGCTCTTCAGCGTCGCCAGAGTCATACCACTTAGGGTCTATTATAAACGTTTTACCATTCATTAAAACTTTAACTTGGTCGTCAGCATCCCAGTCTACATAACTAGCGTTAATACCCGTTAAGGCGTTTAGGCTTTTAGCAGTCTCTTCTTCACTTGCATTGGCTAGTTCCTGTAAACTATAAAGAACATTTTCGGTTCTACCTTCTGGCGTTTTGTAGTAAGTACTTAAAAACTCTTCTTTTTTACTTGTTTCTTCAATATCTTTTGTACTTAAACTAGTGCCTGTTTTTTCATATATAAAGTTTTGGAAACTTTTATGTAGCTGTTCTTGATTTTCTTCTGTAAATATAACTCCATTTTCAAAGTTTTCTTTTTGCCACATGTTAACCATCTCGCCGTAAGAATATTTACCAAGCCCATCTAAATAATAATATTGACCAGCTTCTATTTCTTTTACGTCTTGAGTACTTCTAACATATTCTTTTTCTAAATTATTATTAACCCAAGAATTAACTTTTTCCATTTGTTTAAAAGAACTGTGATTTGGATCAAATGAGTTTGCGTTTATATCTGTACTCACATTATAATCAGTTCCAACTTGGTTACCATCAGCATCTAAAATTTTAAAATTTAAAACGTCTGTATCAATTATTAAACCAAAGTCTTTATCAGACTCCCAAGTACTTTCTACTTCTATACGATAACCTTCTGGTAGTCTACCGCTGTTATTTATACCATCTATCTTAGACTGAATAGTTACAATAGCATCGTCAGCATCTCTTTGAAGATCACTAGCATCAACAAGATTAATTTTTCTAACTCTTTTACTAAGATCTTTTTTATGGTCGTACTCTCTTTCTGTCATTATTGTAGTACTACCATCTGGTAAATCTTCTCTATTTTCTAAATCACTTGTTTTGTATATGTTGCCATTTTCATCTTCGTATGTCTCAACGTAATCAACATACTGACCAGTCTCAAGCCTACTTTTCTTTTTTTCTTCTTTTATTAATTTTATTTGATCGTCCGTAAGTTTAAACTCATCTTTTTTATTATAATTGATTCGATCAACATCTTGTTTAACTGATAAATCTAAAAGTTTGTTTTCTGACTCTTCGTAAGCTTTCCATTTTGCAGCGTAAGCAGCGTGTTTTTTAACATAAGAATTATACCTATTTTTATTTTGTAAGGCTATAGCTTTTTTAACCATGTCCATACCATAACCCATAGACTTAAGCTTTACGTATATACGTTTCTTGTCCTCCATACTTAGCTTTTTAAAAGAAGGAGGTTTTAAATTTTTAACCTCATCATAACCAACTAACCAGTCGGGTTGCGATGGTTCTTGATTGTCAGTAATTTGTCCGCCATGAGCTTTTTTATGTTCTTCTTCGTTAAAAAGTATATGACCGTCACCAGTATGTTTTAATGCTGAGCTTTTCTTCATTTAATTATAAATTTTCAAGTTCTTGTTCCTCTAACACATTGGTAAAAACTCCAACACCGTCTATCACTCTATATATAAAACCAGTGTCAGCGTTACCCATGTACCTACCAGGTATACCACCTCTTTGTTTAAACTCTTCAGCAGTTTCACCATCTCTTGGTTTTAGGTCAGGATTTGAATTGCCATAAAATTTCTTTTTAGCATGCATTGTTAAAAATTGAGATACTATATTTTTAGAGTTTTCATAGTTATAAAACTTACTATCTTTATTTGTTATAGCATCTATAATTATTTCTTTATCTTCTTCTGTATCAAAGTCCTCTGGTGTTATTTTTCCATCTTCATTAACATCTATACCTAATTGTATGTACATATTATCTCCCATGTCATCTAAATAACCACGAACACTGTTTGCAAACGTTGTACTACTACCACTGTTTCTAAAGTCATCATGCATTATAGACATTATGTTTTCTTGATTAATATATTCATCAGCTATTTTAGTTTGTATTCTATTAAAATCAAAGTCAGTAGCACCTTCAACGCCGTTTATATAATTATACCCAGCTTGGTTCAAACTATTTTCATATGATATATAAGCTTCAGAAGTTTTATCATCTCTAGCTACTAAAGAAGCATCAAGGTCTGATGAGGTAAAAAACTCTTTAGAACCTTTAACGTTAGGATCATAATCAGGATTTTTCCATTTATAACCATCTTTAGTAAGAATTAAATTAGCAGGATTAGTACATATAGCAGCTATTCTTTTTTGTTCTTTAGTTATACCGTTAGATAACATATCACCGTTGCTAAGCTCTGCTGCTATATTTAAAGTTTCTTTTAATGAAGCTGCTTGTGTAGATAAAGCCTTTAACTCCATTTGTATTTTTTTCTGTGCGTTTTTATCACCGTCTTGAACTGCTTTGTTATATCTTTCTTGCATTTCTTTAGCTGCTTGAAAAGTAACATCGTAGTATTCTGTACCAAGACTACCAGCATTTTCTGCTATAACAGATATATTGTTAGCAAACTGATCTTCATAAGCTTTTATTTCTGCTGCTTCTTGCTCTCTTTCTATTCTTCTTTGTTCAGCAATATTAGCTCCAGCTCTAGCAGCACTAGTTAAAGTGTTACTAACAATATCCCAACCGCTAGTACTATTTAATTTAGCTTGGTCTACTTTTAAATTTTTATACATATTTAGCAGGTCGCTAGCGCCAATCCCAGCTCTAGTGTCTTCTGCTAATAAATCATTTTCGTCTGCCATTTTTATTTGTTTATAATTTTATAATGTTGCCCCATAAGCTTTAGCACCAGAAGCAACGTTTGTACCTATGTTAGTTATAGATTGATTCATATCTGTTGTTGCTTGTTTTATATCAGCATTAGTACCAGTTACATCAGCCATAGTGTAACCTAAAGCTTCTCTAGCCATATTTCTTTGCATGTTTTCTACATACTGATTACCTTTTCTTTCTAAATTATCTATATTATCAGCCTGAGCTCTTTCTTTCATTTCATTTTGTCTTTCTTGTTCAGCTATAGATATAGAGGCTTTTTGATTTGCAATAGCACTTTGTCCAGCTAATGCTTGTGCTAAAGCAGCTATACCAGAACCACCTGCCGCTTGGTTCATGTTAGACAATGTATTAGCTAAACCTTGTTGATTTTGTTCTGCTGCAAAATCAGCTGCTTGTGTATTAACAGTTAGATCTTCATATACATTTTCTTTGTCTAAATATGGATTAGTAACAGGCATGTTTAAATACTTTTCTTTATCTCTTTCCATTTTTGCCTTGGCCTTTTCGTTTTCTTTCATAGCCTGTCTTCTTCTCTTGTTGGCGCCTATAGCCTTAACCCCCTCTACGGTTGCTCCTATTGCAGCTACAGCTACTAATCCCCAGGATCTTTGCATCTGTGTATGAGGGCTCATCATGTTGTTTATATGCATCATAATTTATTTCTTTAAATATTCTTCGTATTCATTCCAATTGAACACTATATTTATTTTTGCTAATTCATTTAAGTCTTCTGTATTTGTTGGATTTGCGTGCACGGTTACTATCACACAATCTTCTACGGCGTAGACTATTCTTTTTGCTCCTTTTGGTGAGACTATATAACATGGAGCAACAAACTCTTCTACTCCATCTTCTTTTGAAGATTGTAATATCCCAGATAATAAAAAGAAACCATAGCTATGTTTATGTATAGCCGAAAATCCTAATTGACCTTGTTTCATTCTCATTTCTCTAATATATACTCCATCCGCAAAAGTATGTTTATATTCCCATAAATGCTCAGGATATATTATTTCTTTTCCATTACCAACAACTACATCATTGTCAGCAACGCTAATTAAATAATCTTCTATATATTTAACCTTATCTTTATATGATTTTACAGGCGTATTATCGAAAACTACTTGTAGTTCGTATTTACTCATTATTAAATTTAATTTGTTATAGTGATATAGTTACACTTTTTGCAAATTATTTACTACTTACAAATATATCACTACTAATAGTATACAATTCTGCGGCAGACGTAGAATCATTTACAAACTTAACACTAGCATAATACCCTAAAACAGTGCTTAGATTAACCCTATTGTCTTTTCCGAAAAATATATAGTTACCATTACTAGGTAAATTTTGAGTCTGTAAGGATGTGTTTATATCAATTGTTCTATTAACGTGGTTTATAGCTGTTATATTACCTATCTCTACAATGTTAGCTTGTGTACCAACTTTAAAGTCTTTTACAGTTGTAGTAGGCACGTAATAAGCTATATCACCCACCTGCAAAGATGTATTAAAACTAAAGTTACCATTGTTACTTCCAAATGTTATTACTACTGTTGGCATATTATATATCTATTAATTTATCTAAATCTAATCTAACTGTTTTATCTGATGTGGGCGCTTGAGTTAAATGAAGCGTACCTGCTATTTTAACGTTAGAACCATCTTGTGAAATTTCACCATCTGGTATATGAGCTACTACATCATCACTACCAGTAGCAAGCGTTATTTGTTTACCATCTTTAATATTATCCATACTGGAATTAGCTACTATTGTATTAGCGTCTGTCACACTAGAGACTATTAAATCTTGATCTGCTGTAAATGTAAGTGTTGTTCCCTTAGCTAAAGTAACAGGTTGATCTAAACTTATTGAGCCGTCAGGATTTGCGTGGTCTACTCTTGGGTCCATTGAAATACCAGAACCAGTGACTTTCATTACAAGGCCACCAACAATGTTATCAGCGTTGTTCCTTGTATCAGTTATAGCGTCTTTTACAAATATTAAATCGCTTTCATCAACTTCTACCGAAACAACTTTAGTTGTAACAATATTTATAACCGATCCGGTCTTTACACCAGCGGTACTACCTGTAATATCAAAACTTGTACTGGTTGGATTACCACTTACTGTTAATTGTAAGTTAGCTAGAGTGTCTAAAGTAAAGTCAGGTGTGCTGTTAGGTGTTACAGCAGAAGAACCGCTATTAGTCATAGCAGGTGTTATATTATACTCAAATGCTCTTGTTAGCGGTTTGTCTGGATAGCTTTGAGCTGCTCTAGTTTCTAACGTTACTGGCGTTGGTAACGTACCATCGTTAAACTCATTAGCGCTATCGTCAAAACCTAATGAAACATCTACATTTACAAACTGATTTATTTCAAGATCGTTTAAAGCGGTTGGTATACCAGGTTCAGTTGTAGTGGTAGGTTGTGGCGTAATAAAAAAATCATAAGTTGTGTTACTTGTAACTGCTGGAAAGTTTATAGTTGCAACAGGCGCGCCAATAGTTCCTAGTTGATCATAACCTAAAGCACTACCTGTAGAAGATGTAGTAGCGGCCGCTGTAAAAGAACCTGATGCTGGAGAAGGGTTGTTTAAAAAATCATAAGTTTTACCAGAGTCAGAACTAACTATTGTAATTGAATATTGAGCAAAAGGCTCACCTTGAATTTGAAGAGTTCTAGTTTCACCGTTAGGATCTATTGGTGATTGATCTATAATGAAATGAGTTATTTTAGGTTTGTTTCCAGGTGCTGATGATCTATTTTGCCTTAATATATGGTTGAATGTTATTACTTGGCCTAACTCACACATAGCACTTGCTCTAGCGCTATCTGTAGCTCCAGACACTGGATCTGGGTCTAAGCCAGGTATACCAACTGGTGGTTCATAATAAACTTTAAATGCCACTTGAGTTATATCTCCATCAGCGTTAAGTGTTGGCGTCTCTTGTATAACGTGGAAATAAGAAGAATAATCAGTACCACCAAAATTAAAACTAAATGTAGGTACGGCATCGTAATAATATCCATTAGTGGTATTAGCTGTAAATGTTTTTGTAAACAACAAACTACCTGGGTAAGCAACTCCTTGAACTACGGTTCCTTGATGTGTGTGATCTACAAGTCCGTTCGTAATTCCAGAAGAGTTATTAGTTTGTGTTATACCTGTTTCGCTTGTAGTAGTTACTGTATGTTTGTTATTAGCGTTCTCATCTATTTCTGCAAAATGTTGAGATCTCATACATACAAATCTATTTAAGTTTGTAGTAGTTGATATTTCATCAATGTCTATTTTTATAGTCTTGTTAGCTGATGGCATAGTAAAACTGTATGTAACTCTAGCTGTAACAGTATTGCTTTGTGTGCCAGCTGTGCCTGTGTCTATAAATTGTACTTGACTAATTCCAGAGTCTACATTACCACCTGTCCATATATTACTACCACTTGTACTAGCGCCTCCAATTTTAAAATTACTAGCACTAATAACAAAACCTGCGTTTGGTACTATTGTTAAATCTAATGTTTGTGTTCCTGTAGCTCCAGCTGCTTGTGCTGTAGTGTTAGGTTGTACTGTCCAATTTGCCATATATTAATCTGGTGTAGAGTCCCAAGTGCTACCATCTGAACCGGTATCACTGTTTTCTAATGTTATTTTAAATGTATTTGTATTTCCATCACCTGATATAGCAGATTGCTCTCCTATACCTTGTACTGAAAACTCTTGTTGATCTAGTTCTGCTAGTGTAGTTTCTGCTCCTCTTAAATAATTATACCACTTACCTTCTTTTTCTTTAAACTCTCTACCTTTAGCAGTATAAGTAGCTGACTGCTCGTTTGTAGTAAAAGTATCTAAGTACCAACCTGTTTTTGCTGTTAAGTTATAATACTCACCGTCTCCATCAGCTGTAGTATTTTGAGCTACTTTAGCTTGTGTGCCTTCATAGTTTATAGTATTAAAACTTTTTATAGAACTAGGTTGATCGTTTAATATAGCTGTAAAATCTGAGGTATACTGCGTTCCATAAAAATTATTTCTAATTTGATTATCGTGGTGCAAATATAATTCACCTTGTTTAAAAGTATAATAACCTTTATTTATACTTAACCCAAACTCTGGTACAAAAGATTTAAAACTAACCCAACCTTTTGCATTTTCACTATAACTTATAGTATAGTTATCGTTATCATAACTTTGAAAAGCTACGCCTCTAATAGGTGTAAACTTATGAGTTATAGTTACATTGTATAAACCTTTCTTATCATCATAACTACCAACTACAATAGGTATTGTTCTATCTTGGTCGTTAACACCATCGCCACTTTTATCTACTGGGCCAACTTTTAAATTATCAACAAACCAATCATGCATACCCATTGAAGATATGGGTGTGATACCATTTTGAGAAAGTCTACATACAGCGCCTCTAGTTCTGTCTACAAAATAAGCTCTAAATCTATCAAGAACAAGCGACTCTGGATTTGTTGTTCCAAAATCACCTTGAAAAGGTGTTGCTGTACCTAATGTTTTCATTTTAGACACTACACTAGCGTTGCCATCTGCAGCGAATAACGCGTCTTTATTTGAAAGAACATTAAAACATCTATCTTCTGTTATAACTAGTATGTCCGTACCTCTACTACGCATAACTTGTATTGAGCCATGTCTAGAGTTTAAATCTTTAGTTATAGGTAATGCTTGAATAAATTCGTTTAATCTATTTATACCGCTAGTAGAATTAAATATTTGAGAATGTATCATACCAGCTTTTCTTCTTTCTTCTTTATATCTATCTGCTAAAACAGCAGATACTTTAACGCCGTTAGTTATAAAGCTTTCGTTAAAATCATCTCTTATTCTATTAGACTCAACACCATTACCAAAAGAATAGCAATTGTAATAAGGTAGGGTAACAACCTGTTCATGAGGTGTATTTTTTATTGTTACCTTATTTGTATTTAAAGTAGTACCAACTGTTATACCTGTAGCCGTACCATCAACTTCTAATCTTGTAACACCTCCGTCTGGTGTTGTAAATGTTAGTATATCACCAGTAACAACACCAAAAGAAGATGTTGCATTAACATCTATAGAATCACTTAGTGTAATTTCCAAATCGCTCCAGTCTGTGACTGTAGGTGAGTTTGTTATAGGGTTTGTTTCGTTACCAACTACAGAACCATATTTTACAAACTGCTCGTTGGTTGTAAAGTCTAGATTAATAGGATAAGCTTGTGATGCTTCGTAATATATATCTAGCTCTGTACGATCTTTTGGTTCTGTTTCCCATACAGCGGGATTAGAAGTAAAAGGAACTTGATCATCTTCACTCCAAGGCTGTATAAACTCTATGTTTATAGCGTTAGTAGAAGAAGCAGCTGTATAAGCATTATTACCTGAAGGGTCTGATACTATAGGACTATATTGCTGACCATCTACACCAATACCGTTACCGTTTTCATTTTCAACAAATATTTTAAATGTAATACGTTTATTGTGAGCTCTGTTAAACATTTTTATTGCGCCTGACCCTTGCCTAGCATCGTAATTATATCTGTTTTCTAATCTACTAACATGTTTTATAGTATATACTTGTTGGTCTGGATCGTCTGCAAATCTAAACCTTTGACCTTTCTTTGTTAGATTAGTAACGTTCTCGTTTAATTCTGGATGTACAGCCCCGCCTATATCAAAAATATCATTATTATTAGCGTCTTCCTTACCTATGTCTCCATCTTGTTCGTATATACCAGACCAAGATATAGAAATACATTTACCTGGTCCTGATATGTTAAATGGATTATCAATTCCATAGGCTGTACCTACTGTAGAAGGATCAAATATACCGTGTGAACCATCTGCTATATCTTTATATCTTTGTGCAACTGGCGTTGGATTATTTTCTCCAACTGCTTTTAAATCCGAACCCCCAGACAACATATAATCTTCGTTGGCTGTTATAGCACTATCAATAAACCAACCTGAGCCCCAAGCTGTCCACCATCTTCTAGTGTTTTTCTTAGTGTGGTTTAAACTAGCACTAGCAGCAGTACTTTGCACTTGGGAGTTTGTTTTACTTTTAGGCGTTATTCTATAAGTAGCGTTTCCATTGCTATTTCCATTTGCTGTCATCAACGGGAAACTACCAGCAGAGTTTTGGTCTTCATCAATATTATCATAGTTTATATAATAAGACTGCATTACGTCTGTGACCATCCATTGCTCATCTTCTGGGTTGTTTGTATTTCTTAATATATTTTCTTCTAACACTAAATCTTTATATACCTTAACAAAAAACCTACCATCAAACTCAGGTTTGTTTTTTGGTTTTTTAACAACCATTTCAAGGTTTATACCAGAAATTATACTACCAACAGCTTGTGTTGGTGCTAAAAATCTAACATCTTCTCCAAACGATTTATCTATTCTTAATTTGAAAGACGTAAGTGTAGCACTAAATGTTCCACCAGAAACAGTAGTGTCTTGAGTTGTTATATTTGTTAATCTGTAATACTTACTTTTTTTACTAGGTCCTACAAATCTTAAATAAACATAACCACTCCTCATGTTGTTCTTAAAGTCTTCATCTATAGGATCTGAAGTTGTTGCACTATCAGGAAAAAATTCTTTAACAAACTCGTCTTTGTCGTCAACATGAAAAAAGTTTGTATCTACAAATGGAAAAGCTGTACTGGTAGCTGATATAGTATTGTTGTTTGTGTTTTCCATAGAACCTAACGTACTAACCTCTGTCTTTATATAATCAGGCGCTTCGTTTTCTATTGCTATAACTTTATATCTAGCTTTTTCAATTACAGCCTTGTCGTTATTATGTTGTTTCTTTAAAATTAAAAATGTATCTTCTTGTACTTTATTTCTTTCTGCAGATGGAAAACTGAGCCAAACATTACCGTCTTCTGCATTGTACCATCTATCCATTGCTAAGTTGTAGTATTCGTTAGAAGTTTCTTTTACAAAAAATTTCCACGATTTAGCCCAAGATGGCGGTGGCGTAGTCAACCTTGCTTTAATTCTATTTGACTTTGTTGATTGTTCTTTTTCTATTTTAACAACACTATTATCTGGATCACCAGGAAAAACAGGTGTTTCTCTACCATACTCATCTCTATACACAACTCCAACTTGATACTTTCTGAGTGTCTTTGTAGATTTTTTTGGAGAGTCAGTTGCTGCTGTGTCTTCACTTTGTAAAGACGTTTCTATTTTTGGAACTAACTCTGTATTAACACCTGTCTTGTCATCATAAGAAACCATATCATAACCTTGTACATAATTACCATAAACAAGTTTGTTACCTGTTATTTCTTGAGCTTTTGCTCTTAATGGTACATTATCCCAAGGTCTTAGTATCTGGTTAGACTCTACTAAAGCATGTATAAGTTCTGTTTCTAAAACATACTCACCTCTACCCTTTATTGTTGTTGGCCAATGTATATCTGTTTGTTTTATAGTTGTAACAGTATATATTGCGTTTGAGTTTTCTTTTTTAAACAGTATATCTATCTCAACTATATCAGCGCCTCTTTGAGAAGCTTCTGGAACAAAGTCAGTTATTTTTAACTCTCTTAATCTGTTAGTCATACCAAGATTATAGCCTTGATCTGAAGCATATTCAAACGGTCCTGGTAAAAAGGCTGGTTCTGTAAAAGGTGAAAACACACTATATTCACCATCCGCATATTTATATCTATAGCCAAATCTAACAAAGTCCATTTCAAACATAGGTTTCTTTTGTTCTAATCTAACTAAATAATCTTCTGGCTGATCACTAACATCATTAGTATTTATAGCTAATATAGAATATCCATAAGGACCAGTATTTGGTGCTGCTGTCACAGGTATAGACTCTATACGTATTCTAACCTCGTGATCTGTAAATGAACTCGCAGGTGCATTATTATCATTTGTAAGCATAACAACATCTCCAACTCTATAATCAACGTTTGATGCGAATGTTATGTTTCTTATAGTTGGGCTAGGTTCAAATATTTCTAACGTAACAGAATCTGAAAAAGCTATATTTACTGTAGTTGTTATATTACCTCTACTACTTTCGGTATCTGACATTTCTAAATATGGCATTACCAAAGGCCCTTTTCTTAAAACAGTTAAATGCTGTTCTTGTAAATACTCTACTCTAGTGCCAGCAAAATTAGTTATAACTTCGTTATTATAACCATCTGTTTGTGAAACTAATCTAGTATGTATATGATCTGTATCACCGAAAAATACTGCAGACGGATCGGTAACATTTAACTCTACTAAACCACCTGTACCTTGTATACACCTTGTTATATTTATTTTTTTAGGTTCTGTAACATTATCTGTCCAAAACAATAAATCATCTATAACGTTTATTCCAGTTATATATCTAACAGGGTTATCACTATCACCGCCAAAAAAGTTTAATACTCTTTTAGCTTTTAATTTTATTGTACTAGAGTTACTAATGGTAACAGTTTTAGATAACGTTACTTTCCAACTATCACTAGAAGAATCAAACTCTATTTTTGTTACTAAAACATCATCACTCTCATCAGCTGTACCACCAATAAAAGTCATGTCTTTTCTAATACCAGTATTATTATATGCACTTATACTAGATACTTTAGGTACAAAAACTTCTGTAGAAGCTGTGGCTGTAGCAGATGCTGTCGTGTTAACTTCGTAAATATCTACAACAACATATTTAAAAGTTTTAGAAACTACATCCCACTCTACGATATAATCTTTTTTTATGTTTTGGCCAATACTAGCGTCGACCATCCAATATATCTTATCTGTTTTATTGTTAGCTATACCTCCAACACAAACAGCATTATTGTGAAAAATACTTGTTAGAGCCGTGTTACCTAAAACGTTTTGTACAGTACCAACGTTATCACTTTCAGAAGTATTTATTTCTATATTATTAGCATCTCTATACTCTCCAGGTGGAACAAGTCTCTCATCAAGATCTTTGTTCATTTTAGATTTACTAAAGTTTCTTTTAATTTCCGGCATTTAATTAGTGTTTTATTACCTTAGACTTACCTCTCATTATTTGAGTTAATTCACCTATTTTTAAATTAGATAATCTTAACTTTGCTTTTCTTTGCTCTGCAAATCTTTCTTTTTTTAACAAACCTAATATACCAGCATTTACGTCTGTTCTAGCGCTTAGTAATCCATAAGCCATATATTTATATATAGCCTCTTCTGCAAACTTGTGTATTTTTGTAGCGCTTAAATCTAAAGCAGTGTTAGATGCGTTAGTAACTAAACCATCACTAATATATTTTAATATTAAAGTTTTACCAGCTAAGTTAGAGCTAAAATGAAATTTACCAGCGTCTTCGTCTATATAAAAACTACCGTTTACTTGAGCATTTTCAGGAGACAAACCAAATCTACCTCCTAAGTTAGGCCAGTACGTATCATCTTCATAATCATCATTTTGTTCTGAAACTGTAGAGCTTTTATAATTTTCCCATGTAGTTGAAGATTCATCTGAAGCAACGTCTGTATTTGCACTACCTGTAGTAAATCCACCATCATCATTTACAGCTGTTGTTATATCTCTAGGATTAGAAGTATATCTAGTAGGATATATTATATGCTCTATACCACTAGCGTCACTCCAAGAAAGTTTAACATAGTTAACATAATCAACAGGCATGACCATTACTAGCGTAGCTGGTACTTCTATTTCCCAGTCTTTAAAACATTTTAAAGTATCATAACTTAATTCTTGCATACCTCTAGTGGCAAAAAAAGTTATATCTTGATCTGTACAATTTTCACATATCTTACCCTTACCCACATAGGTAGCCTTAAAAGTATTTATAATATCTAGCAAACTTACACTTTGGTAATTACCGTGATCACCACCTGAAGCGTAGTAAGCCTCTTGATCTGTTCTTAATATTCCCATTTTTATTTATTTTGTTCTGTTTTTTCTTGACTAGCTAAACCTTGTCCTACAGCCATAAGCTCTTTCTTATCAATTATTATTCCAGCTAATTGTAATATATTAAATACTAAAGTACCTTTTTCTGATGGGTGTAATTCAAAGTTTTGTAAATCAGAAGCTGAAGAGTTATGTAACGCTTGTTCATTAACAACGGTGTAAGTCCAGTTAACTGTTTTAGGAACTCTAATACACTCTACTGTAACACCAGATGTTTTTGCTGAACTAGAGCCAGCAAACACAGATATATCAGCATCTTTATTGTCAGCATAAAAAGGATCGGTATCTATAATATGTCTTACAGATCTTTTCATACGTTCAGCTTCATTTATAGAAACTTTACGACAAACTTGATTATTAAAAAATACGTTACCATAGTGGAATATATCGTAAGCAACGCTACTTACGGTTACTGTTGTAGGTAGAGTAACACCACTACTAACAGTTTGTAATGAAGTAAATGGCCTTAATTTAAAGTCCAATAGCTCTGCTATGTCTGTTTCATCTATCTCAGAGCTTCTATTTGGCTCCAGTCTATCTCTTTGATTTTTTGTATAAAAATAAGATTCAAATATAGACATTTGAGCTTGGTTAGCTAATAA
>TARA_R100000353_G_scaffold20914_3_pt1 | contig 15288 bp, 26 predicted proteins | sample TARA_R100000353 | Tara Oceans TARA_R100000353 (sample SAMEA2620663) | marine metagenome | biome: marine biome (ENVO:00000447); feature: surface water layer (ENVO:00002042); material: "saline water (ENVO:00002010), including plankton (ENVO:xxxxxxxx)" | depth 5 m | reverse complement strand
TTTGCAGGTTCCGCGCTACCTAAAGCCTTTGATATGTTCTCCGATTGGCAAGACAGGAAGCACGAACTTGCCATGATGGATCGCCAGATAGAGGCATCTAAACTAGCGCACACACAAAAGCTAGAGGCACTGAATATAGAGGCCGATATAAGCGAGAGCAAGGCTCTGTACAAACACGATCAGTCAATGAAGTCAACGGGCTTCATGGCAGGACTGAGGGCAAGTGTAAGGCCAGTTATAACATACTTATTTTTTACACTATTCGCAGTCATCAAAGGCACTGCGCTATATGGCCTAATATATACTGACGGTATCGTATGGGAGATAGCGATACAGACACTGTGGGATGAAGAAACGCAGGGAATATTCGCTGCTATTATATCATTCTGGTTTGGAAGTCGCGCCCTCCAAAGATCAAGGAGTAGTTCGTAATGACTGTAAAGAAGGGTAGTGAAACATTCTCTGGTTATAACAAACCCAAAAGAACACCTGACCACCCTACTAAATCTCATGCCGTACTAGCTAGAGAGGGCGGTAAAGAGAAGTTGATACGTTTTGGACAACAGGGCGTTAAGACAGCAGGTAAACCAAAGAAAGGAGAATCAGCAAGACAAAAAGCGCGAAGAAAATCGTTTAAAGCAAGACATGCTAAAAATATAGCAAAGGGCAAAATGTCGGCTGCATATTGGGCGAACAAAGTAAAATGGTAAGTTGTGATGGGTTACTATAGAAACTATTACACACAAAGGGGAAAACAGATGAACGCCATAATAGATAATTTAGGGGGATGCGGTCAAGAAAGTATCTTCTTTACAGATCATGGGGAAAAAATAATGGTAGATGGAACATACGTAACTGTAAATAAAGAGAATACAATCGTAGAAAAAAATGATACTATTGTAGAAGATAATACTGACACTTTAACCATAACTTGTGAGTGTGGATGTAATATAAAGTGTGAGTGTGAACCTGAAGTAAGTTAGTGTGGTTGTCACGCTAACGTATACTATCAGGATATTTTAAATTGGAGAACTAAACTATGCCTATGCACAAAAGCAAAACAATGAAAAAGAAAAAGATGGCTAAAGGAATGGCTAAAGGTGGCATGAAAAAGGCCAAGGGGTACGCAAGGGGTGGAGCAGCTCGACGTAGATAATGCCCTATCTCATAAGTAATATCCCATACTTTAAATGTTGGGTGCGTAAGGAATTTACCAGTAACCATCAAGATTATCACGGTGAGTTCCTTCACGCTTTAGCCTTCGCAGTAAACACTATACCTGATAGGTCATTGAGTTTTCAGGTAGTATTTACAGGGTGTGAAATAGACAGGGAAGATGGCCCTGACGAAAACATTCATGGCGGTGCAATGTGGGCTAGGATGCCGATACAGGCCCTAGTAGCCGATGTTCCCGTAGAGGAATGGCCCGAACCAATGGATGATCATCTATGTCAGCCTTGGGATTGTGAGTCTAGACATCACAGTGTAGTAGTGATGGATAGAGTAAGCTCCTCCCCTTGGTTGTGTAAGATAGATGGTGAGTTTTACACGGGTAAGTATATGTTTACTGTGGATTACACTGATCACGAAATAGCAGATGATCCAGCGCAACACAAACAGTCTCATGTAATCCAACTATTGGATGCAGGGAAATGGACAGGGAATATAGTGGCATTGCCAAACAATAGGGTAAGAGCGACTAGTCCTGCTTTGTGGCGAACAGGAGAGGGTGTACCTGACTTTGCACCTTCGCAATGGACACACTCAGCAGAATCCCATGAGTCCTATCTAGATCCATCTGTAACTTTTAATAACCTGTACTCAGATAATAACTAAGGATAGACTATGAGGCGTATGACTGATGAAGGTTTAGATTTAATTAAGTTATACGAGGGTTATAGTTCCTCCCCGTACCTTTGTCCTGCACAACATTGGACTATAGGGTACGGGGCTATCTGGGGCATGGATGATAAGCGAGTTACTGAAGATCACCCTGATATAAACGAAGATCAGGCAGACTATTTATTAAGAAGAGATGTTAAGAAGTCTGAGATGGCAGTTCTCAGACACATAAGAGTTCCACTAGAGGATGGACAGTTCAATGCCTTATGTTCATTCGTATTTAATCTAGGCAGTGGTGCGCTACAAAGCAGCACACTAAGGCGTAAAATAAACAGGGGAGACTACATTGGTGCAGCTAACGAATTTCCGCGATGGGTATACGCTGGAGGTAGAAAATTAAAAGGACTTGTGAGAAGGAGAGAACATGAACGCTTAATGTTTATTGGATGATTTACGCAATAGCATATAAGCACTGGTATCCTCCCTAGTAGGGGAGATAGTACAATTAAGGAGAAGACATGGCTACTAAAAAGAAAAGTAAAAGTAAAGTAAACCAAGCTGGTAACTATACTAAACCCACGATGCGTAAAAATTTATTTAATAAAATAAAGGCTGGTGGAAAGGGAGGAAAACCTGGGCAGTGGTCAGCGAGAAAGGCTCAGATGTTAGCGAAGCAGTACAAAGCAAAAGGTGGAGGTTATAGAGGATAATGCCACACTATACTAAACCCTTAACAAAAATAGTCAAAGGCTTGAGAAAAGCATCTAAGACTCATGCAAGTCAAGCTAAATCTTTAAATAAAATATTAAAAGATCAAAAGAAAGGGTACAAAAAAAGTGCCAAGAAAAAAAAGAGATCCTAAAGTAGGAACTGGTAAAAAGCCAAAGGGTAGTGATAGACGTTTATATACTGATGAGAATCCAAAAGATACTGTCAGTATAAAATACGCTACCCCTGCTGATGCCAGAGCAACTGTTGCTAAAGTTAAACGCATAAATAAACCATACGCTAGAAAGATACAAATACTCACAGTGCTAGAACAGCGTAGTAAATATGGGGGTAAGCCTGAACAGGCTAGGATAGCTAAGAAAGCTAAAGAAAGTTTAAGAAAGAAACACGGGAGATAAATATGCCTATGAAAAAATACAGCCCAAAGCAAAAGAAGTTGGCTAGAGTTGCACCACCTAGAAATAAGATAACTGGTGCAGATCTTAAAAAGTTAAGAGGTGGAAAAAAGAATGGCTCTAAAAAAATCACAAAGAAGTCTTAAAAACTGGACTAAACAAAAGTGGCGTACTAAATCAGGTAAGCCATCTACGCAAGGCCCAAAGGCTACTGGCGAAAGATATCTACCGTCAGCTGCCATCAAGTCTCTTAGCTCTGCTGAGTATGCAGCTACGTCTAGGGCCAAACGTAAAGGAACAAAGGCTGGAAAGCAACACGTAAAACAGCCGAAGAAGATAGCTAAGAAAACTAGAAGCTATCGTAAGTAATGAGGATTTCGTTAGAAAATGGAAGACGCTTGGAGCATCATAGTATCAGGGTGGCCTATCGCATTCGGGTTTGTAACACTAGTAATCGTGTTAGCAAAGATGCATGGGGAGATAGACACCCTCAAAGAAAAAGTAAAAGTTCTATTTGATTTGTGGAATAGTCGAGAAAAATGAAAGAGCTTACAGATATAAACAGTATGTCTATTGAACTAGTAGAGTTGATTACTCCTATGCTAGTTATAATGTTGGCGTTGATACTCACGTTGATGGTACGTGACTTTGCTACCAACTTTATGAATGGAATTAAGTTTAGAATGCACTCTAGTTTTAACGAAGGCGATACTTGTTTGTTAGATGGAGAGCGAGGTATCATAGTAAAGATAGGATTTTATGAGACAATAATACAGATACATAATGGAAGAGGAACAGTTTGGCGATACCTACCCAATGATCGTATAAAATTCTACAAATTAGAGAAAATTATTAAGGATATAGAAAAAACGACCTCGTAGGATGAGGCAGAATGGGCTGCAAAGATACCCTCTGGTAGGTATAGTCCAGATTTTGCCTACTTGCTCTGTAGCCCCCCTTAAAGTGCCGTATACGCAATTTAGCCTATTTTTCTTCCATAAAAGTAGTATCTGTTATCTCACCTGTTGTACCAGCATCAACCATGCACAATTCAGTTATCCTTGTTGGCAATATAACATTAGCAGACCATGTACCCGTATCTTTATTTAAGTGTATTATGGTTACATGACCTCGATTAGATACCCCTCTAAACACTATTCTTTCTTTGTGAAGACCTTCAATAACTCCAGCAGACATTGGAAGCGGTTTACATTCCATACTCGATGTTGGTTGAGCGTTGGATAGTCCAACAAAAGATAACAGTAAAGCAATTGTTATTCCCCCTAATGCTAATTTATTTTTCATGTTAATATCCTATACAGTAAAAATTTTTCTAAGATGATTTTCTAAATAATTTAATGCTCTTTTTAGTATGTCTGGATCATCATCAAAACCACCCAAGGCACGATTACATTTGTGGCACAACCATCCCCTAAATGTTTCTGTGTCATGGCAATGATCTAGCACCCAAGGCCCGTTTTTTGTATTACCTTTGCCCTTTACTCTTTCTGAATCCCCACCACAAATAGGGCAAGTGTATCCCTCTTCTGGCATACCATTTTCTTGTCGTAATCTTTCTCTTACTTTATATAATTCATTGTTACACGTTTTACATTCTGGTCTTAGAAAGTTACCACCTGAATGCGGAGAAAAAGCAGACAGGGGAAGATATGTATTACATTTACTACATACCTTACCCTCCCCTCCACCAAGATCCTCATGTTCTAATGTAGGAAATAGTGGCAACTGCATATCACGCAGCCCTATTTAATTTGTTTAAATTAATAAAGTATTGCCTGTTATAACCTCGCTCCCACTCTTTGTACTCTAGAGATCTTTGTCTATACGGGTTATAGCTATTAACCCTAAAGCCCTCTCGTCCTTCAAAGAATGCTTTCTCATTGAGGTGCTTACGCTTCTTCTTGTGCGTAGGCTTGTATCTATTAAACACTACATACTCCCCCTGTACCACTGATCTCACATATATCATGTGTCTCTACGTGTTCGTCAAATTCTTCGCCAAGTTTGTCTACTGCCTCAGAATAAGGCACAGATGTAAGAGGTTGACCGCCCCTAGATCCATCAGGGTAAACTGTGAAGCCTCGTAATCTATGAGAATAACTAGCTAGGGTGTCTGCAAAATCATCTACGAGATCAGGGTTGTTAAGTTTACTACCCCAAGCAGGTAAATTGATTGTCGAACTAATAGACATATCAACATAATCTTGTACGTCTGCTTGAAAGCGGATACGTCTTTTGTAGTCCTCTGCTAAGTCTAATGCAGACTCAATACTATCAGGATCTACACCGTAGGTGTCTATTAATTCTTGTGCAGATGAATCAACTACGTACTGATACTTCCATCTGTGTCCTCCCGTAAGATACCTTCTTTTATATGCTACCGCAAAAATAGGTTCTATACCAGAAGAAGACCCAGCAAGAATACTAATGCTACCTGTTGGAGCGATAGCACGATTTGCCACGGGCCTAGATATTGATAGTGCATCCGCAAATCGTCTAGACACATCATCACTGACTCCTTTGTAAACTGCCAACCAGCGATGAAGCTCTCCAGTAACTTCATATTTTTCTCCTTTTTTAATTAACCATTCATGTAAACCCATAATACCTAAACCCAATCGCCTATTCTTTTCCCTAACATCATAGACCTTTTGGTAAGGTAACTCTGCCCTGAGTGTTCCGCATATAAGAAATTTAGTAGCCAGATTAACTATATCTGCTAACTCAGATATGTCCTCAATCCTGCCAAAATTAACACTGCCAAGATTGCATACATCAGAATCATCGCCGCTGCACACCTCAGTACATGCATTACGTAGAGTTTCATTTTCATTCTCCATAAAATTAAAGCTAAACCCAGGTTCTCCTGTACGCATAGCTTGAGCTATGTTTTCCTTGAAGGTATCCCCGCACCCTTCGCCATTCCAATAGTTTAGCAACCACTCTGTATCATAGTTAATAGATATGTTTGTCATATCCAATGGTGCAGGAAAATTAAAGTCCTGCTCTTTTATTTGCTTCAAAGTAAAACCAGTGTCACCGACTGGCATCGTATCCCAATCCTTCGCGTGGAGGAACGTAGATACATCTTTGTGTTTCCAGTTAAGAGATGCGTAGATAGCAGACCTACGAGATCCACCCTGCATTACCTTCTGTCCTATAGAGTTTATCATTTGCATTTTAGGAATAGGGCCAGAAGATAAACCGCCAGACCCCCCAAGAACTTTACCTGCCTCTCGATACACCGAATAGTCTACCCCAATACCACCGCCCGTCATCAGGCAGGATTCAGCTTTCCAACTTAGGTTAGCCCAATCCTCTCGCGTATCCTCTTCTGCCTTTAACAGGAAACAGTTATTGTAGAACCGTTTCTTGCGTCCTGCATAGTAAAGATATCTACCCCCAGGAATAAACTTCAATTCATCTATATATCTGGTAAGAGCGTCCTGCTCGTCAAGTGTCATCAGGTTTTGTTCACCTGTTCGTAAAGTACCACACACATCCTTTACGAGTGTAGATGCTAAATCAGACCATGTTTCACACCCCTCATGTGCATACTTGTATTTAAATATATCTTCTGAGAACTTATTTCTAAATTGTGGATTATTGTTAGATCTGAATGATGACACTTTATATACCCCTTTCGTTTTCTTCTTCTTCAACAACTTTTATTAGCTTGTTTAAATACCATTGTGCTTTTTTTAAATCTTCAGTTGGTTTACCTTTGTAATCGAATCGCCAAAGGTACTTCAGTATGTTACCTTGCAGGTAATATTTAAAGTTAGGTAATAGTGCAGCTTCTATTGCATCTATGCACTCTATCCCACTCTGATTATAGTGTGGTGGGTTGTTCACCATGTCTTTCATAATGTGTCCTTGTTGTGCTAGTGTTTAGTTACGGGTGGAAAAGGAAAGGGTATAACGACACCTTCAGTCTCTTCTTGTGCTTTCATTCTCTCCATGTCTTGAAACTTATCATAATATATTTCAAGTAAAACATCTAGAGCAGGTGGCTCAAGAACTGCGACAGCGCACATTGCTTTCATTATATCTGTAACAGTGTCTAACGCAGAGTCGGATAGCTCTGACATATCTTCGTGAAGTATTGGTAGTATGTCAAATTCAATTTGTTTTTCTTCGGGTATTTCTGACTTTACTTTTATTAGTACGCACAATTCGTTTGGTAGCAGATTCATTCGGTTTTTTATTTTCATTGTTGCCTCTCTTTTTTTCGTTGATCCATTGTTCAGGTATAAGCTGATCGGCAAAGATAAAACCATACTTGTTGCACCAATCTGCGTAGGTGGTTTTGCTTCCTTTTCTTAATTTATTTTTAGAGTTAGAAAATACAAACCTTAAATCTAAATCAGGGTATTGTTCTTTTATTAGTAAATGTTTCTGTCTATCTTGTACAGTAAATACACCTTTTGTTTCTACTATTATTCCGTTAGGTAGCCAAAAGTCTGGTGTGTAATTCCTGTTCTTTTCTGGTTGAACAAAGGGTATCTTTTTAATCTCATAGCAGTCTAGTATGTTTAAGAAAGCTAGTTGTTCGCATACTCTTTCTTCTAAACCTGATCTAAAACCATGTGCTATTTTATAGTTGTATGCAACCATAAGTAGTTAAACCAAATGTACTTTGCATACTCATGCTGCTTCCTCTCCCATAGAGTTTAACTGTGTGTATGCTACTATAGGTTTGCTCTTAGCCTTAGAAAATACTGACTCTCTCTCTTGTAAATTAGGCCAACAACTAAATCTATATTTACACCACGAGCATTCCATACCTAATTTTCTGTTACCAGTAAGCACTCTATTAAATGTTTCTGGCTCATCTTCAAAGCATCTTTTAAAAGGTGCGTCTGAAACTAATGCATCTATTTTCTTCTCTGCTTCTTTTAAAATGCTAGACACCTCTGCCGTAGTGTCAGTGCTTTCTATCCTGTTGAGTTCGCCAGTAGATATGTTCATTGCCCATATACCACCAGCAGGTTTACCCGTAGCGGAAGCATATACGTGTAGCTGTGTTACGTACCCAAAAGAATCTTTCTCTTTTAATGCATTCCAACTAATAAACTTATTTCTAAAAGCAAAATCTGAAGTAGATTTTATGTCATCTACTCTGCCATCATCGAAAGATAAATCAGCCTCTCCCGTTACTGTATGCTTACCTATTTTAGTAGTAAGATTTTGAGAAGACTTGTATCCCTCTAGATTAGCTTCTTTTATAACGCCCTTTAATATAGCCTCTACTACATCGCCTACCATCATTCGTAGGATAAAATTATAAGAAGGTGCTACACCTTTCTCACCTTTCTTCTCCATCTGTAACTGGCATAAGGGCCTACCAAGATTAGATGGTCTTGCTTTAAACTCTCTCCTATTTGTTGAAGAAGCAAACTGCTTACGCAGTGCATCAGCTACATCATTGCATACGGTGGAGATGGTGTCCTCCGTCATGGACACCTCCCCATCCATATTCTTTTGAAGCCAACTAAGAACCTTGGCTAACTTCAAATCCATTAAGCAGCATCCTCATTGAGATCTATAAAATCATCATCTCCATCAGACCCTGCCGAACCACTAGCTGACGTATGCTTCTCCATAACCCACTTATTAATCTGGGCTATGTGATCGTGGAACTTACTGAATAGTGCTACCGTATCATCGTCCATAGGATAAGATGTATCATCCGTAACAGATATATCTATGTCGTAGTACGTGACACCGCCAGACACTCTCTTGCTCTTCATCTTAACAATTCTAGAGTTAGGAAGAACACGTTTCTTTGAAACCATATCCAAGAAAAACTTAGATAAAGTTTTACCAGAGGTCTTGCCCGATAGCTCTATCTCTACGGGTAACGTAACCTCTGTCTTTTTCCCCTCTTCGTTGACACCTTTCATAGTTGCTTCACCATAAAAGATAATCATTAGCCTACAAGATCTTAAGAACTCCTGCCTATCTTTGCTGAGAGACTTCCAATCTTTAATATACTCAAGGGGCCTACCACACTGGAAGTCACCATCATCTGATGGGGCTTCATCGCGTGGCCCTTTAACTAGCACAGAATGTATGTATGATCCCTGTACCTTTTCACCGTCCTTAGTAACTCGCTCTGCAAATGCATCGTAACGCTTGTATCTATAACGATGTTCATAGTAACGGAAGGATACTTCTTTCGCATATACTTTACCTTCTTCGGTACTCACTGAGAAGTATCCAGATGGACAGATGATATCGCCATTGCTATCCTCTAGGTTTTCCCTCTCTATCCTTAATCTAGCTAGGGAACTAGATGAGCTAGACTCACCACCTGTTTCGCCAAAACTCTTGGCTAACTCTGCTAATACAGCAGACTCTTCCATCTTTACTAGTTCTTGTGTTTCAGCCATTATTTTTCCTTTCTTTGTGTAAAGACAAGACCTTCAGTTATACATAAAATAGCCATGTTTGTCAAGACATATTAAGCCAGTTGCTTCCTGTTTTTGTGTCAATAGGAAGGGGTACATCCATGTTTATGTTATAGTATAAATAGATACGATCTTTAGTTGAACTAGGAGATAATACATCTTCTACAAGTTGTTCAACCCTATCGACTTCTTCATTCGGGCAGTCGAGCAATACACTGTCATGCACCGTGTTTACTATTGTAGTTCTTAATTTATTTTTTTGCAGCTCCTCTCTCAATGCGACAAGACATAATGGTACAATGTCTGCCGTAGCTAATGCCTGTACGGGGTAGTTCTTTATCTTTGTAGCTCCCGTTGCACCCCCTGTCTTTGTTCTCTTGGCATGAGGGAATGCAAACTGCCTACCCGTTGGCAATGTAATACATTTGTTTTTGATAGCCTCAGTCTGTAAATTCTGATGCCACTTTTTTATGCCAGAGTATTTGTCAATAAAGTGTAAGTTGTAAGCCCTCTCAGCAGGTGTGCCACTCATCGCCCCGTACAATGGAGCAAATGTCCTGCCCTTGGCCTCCTGTCTAGATGTAGGCTGACCGTTGTTTGTTAGATAGTCTGCCGTGTATGAGTGTACATCAAATCCTGTTTCTATTTCTTGTCTGGCTGTCTCATCAGCAGATAGGAATGCAGCTACCCTAAATTCGAGTTGTGCAAAGTCAAACTCAAGTAGTGTGCCACTATCTCCATACCTAGATACGAATGCCTCCTTAACAGGGAATGTATTGCCCCGTGGCATATTCTGCATATTAGGGGAGGAAGAGGATAGTCTACCCGTAGCGGTGCGACACTGGTTAAAGTCAGCGTAAAGCATGTTGCCTATTAATCTTTTTTTTATACCCTCTACAAACGCAGATAGATATGTTTCGACTGCACCTAGACGCTCTACCTTTTCCAAGAACTCAATGGCATCTGAATGCTTATCGGGATTCAACGACCTAAGTTGCTTCGCTAAAACTCTTAATTTATTTTTGTCTGTACTGAATCCGTTGGCAGTTACCCATGTGCTATCTGGTGGGAATATCTTCAGACCAGCAACCTGACCTGTCTCCACGTATCTCATACCTGCACCACCGCATTCATGGCAGGTGTGCGCTCTTGAAAAAGGCGTACCATCTTTTTTTATTTTACGTACCTTGCCTGTTCCCTTGCACGTTTTACATACAGAGGCCGTTGTCTTCATCACCTTTCTGCACCCCATGCGTACCAGCTTTCTAAATCTATCTACACTTATCCTGGGTCTAAACGGACTATCTAATTGATACAATACCGCATGGGCCTTTTTATCCTTTGGTGTGTAGGAGAATATCATAGATGATACTTGCTCTGGACTACTTAAATTGATAGGCGTATCGCCCATGTAACTATGCACCAGTTCCTGTAGCCTACGTATCAGTTCCTTTTTCTCCATGCGATAGTTAAACTCAACATGATCTAGCTTTTCCTCATCTATGGCTAACCCACCATACTCCATCTCAGATAAACACATACACATACTGTTACTTAAATTAACTGTAGGCATCAGCGTAGTGTTCTCCAGATCTTTTATCTGGGCTAAATACAAATCCCTTGTAGCGCGAATGTCTGCCCGACCATACTCCTCGACAACATCCCAAGGCATAGCTTCGTACCCTATACCCTTATCCCAATAGCCCTTGGTTATATCAGATTTTTTATTAGCTAAGTCTCTTCTCTCACAACAGGCACTAAGAGACATACTCATCCTCTCTCCTCTAGCCAATACGTATTCACCTATCATAGTGTCGTATATGTCACGATCATATTTGATACCGACTGACCACAACCATTGCAAGTCATACTTTATGTTGTGGCCTATCAACAAGTCAGCCATCTGTATTTTATACTTAACTTCGTTTATCCTATCTGTTCCATGTGAAACATCTTTATGATAAACAGCCACGTAATCTTCTTCGCCAGTGTCTACATCCAGTATACCTATGGAAACTAGATCATTGTTTTTGTTATGGGGCTTGTTGTCTATTATGTTTTCTTTTTTTGTTACACTGTTTTCTATATCTACTACTAACCTAGTCATCATACCTCGCAACTCTTCCATCTAACATTACATTTATTTGTCCATGCCAACCGCTAATTTTATTCTTAGCTATGTTAAACACTCGACGGGGATCACTCTCATCTGATCCTTCAATCATAGCATACTTACCAATCAGAATCATAAGATCAGCTTCAGCTGCCTTACCCGTCCTACTGTTCTCCATCATAGACAGATTAAGATTTACCCTGCCCTCTGCATCTGCCGATAGTTGAGAGTAACCAAAGATCGCACACTCATACCTTGTGGCTAGATCCCTAGTCCTACGATATATCTCACGTAGCTTTTCATGTTGAGCAGTTATATGTTTGCTATCAGGTAGTGTTACTTTGTCTAACATATCTATAACAAGTATGTCTGGCCTGTTCTCTTTGAGATGGGCCTCGATACCGTCAATGCCGTATGTCTCCTCTATCCTGTCGATGAATAGATTATCCTTTTTCCATTCGCCATTGATAGCACTACCACCACCGCCAAGTAACTCTTCCTCTGATCTATTTGTAGCCGCACTCAGGTAACGTAAGGCAACCCTGTTAGCAGGTTCTTCATTACATAGTACGTGTACCTTTGCACCTTGTTCTATCCAGCCGTAAGGCCCCATAGCAAATGACGCATGGCTTGAGGTCTTGCCTGTTTCAGGTCTGGAACCAATAACTATGAAGTGTCCTGCCGACACACCAGACACCCTCTCTGCAAGGGATGATATGTTAAATGCCCAACGTGTCTGCACGTTCATGGAGTCGATTAATTTTTGTGGGTCTAAGTCTATACCCTCAAACGGTGATGCATCTGTTACAAACCCAGAGGCGTAGTCATCTATTAATTTAGATAAACTATCTAGGCTAGTCTCCTCACCCTCTGTAAGGGCATATCCTATTTCAGCTACACGCCTACCTATTTCTATGCGCCAAAGATTATGCATAACATCCTTGGCTACGTCTAAAGAAATGTCCTCTGCATATCTCATCTTAGCAAACAAAAGCCTGTAGCTATCTTCTTGTGCTTTTGTTAGTGAGTTGTTGTTACTGAAAAATAAATTTTCTAATTCAGATAAATTAATTGAATTATCATATGTATCCTGTGCGGATATGATTGTTTCTACAATTCGTTTAGGTTCTCTTTCAAAAGCAGTGATGGGTAGGTTTCTTCCGATCTGCTCATATATGTCCTTGTTGCATAGTGCCTTGACCAATTCCAACATTTTGTATTTCCTCTATAGCCATATCTTTAATGTCTAGTTCTAACGCAACCACCTTACATTTGTCAACGCCAACGAATACTCGCCTCGACATACTGAGGGCTTTGTCCGTTGCATCTTTATCAAGCGCGATGGTTACACTGGTGTATGTGTCCCATATTTTATTTAAGTTATTAGTAGATAGTGATGTTCCTAGTAAGGGCATAGCGTCCGTATCTTTTAAATAAGTTACTGCTTTCCATGCTGACACGATATCCTCTACTATAATTAGATTAGGTTTTGGTGGGGCATCGAAGGGTACAATGATTGCACTGTCTACATCACTGTACCTTTTCCATTTGGGCTTTCGCCAAACGTCCAATGCCCTACCGATAGCGTCCACATTTTCGCCATCTTTCTGAATCATAAATGCTACCCGTCTTTCTAGTGGATCGTAGAGTACAGGTATGCCAATATTGTTTATACAATAAGCGTCTAGAAAATCGCTACAAATATTAGAATAAGCCAGACGATTGAGACTGTTGACTCTACCATTTTGTATTCCCTCCGTTTTGTTTCGTTGTTGTTGATGATTAAATCTAATATCCTCTAATGACATACTTGAATTATGCTTTACTCCGCGATAGTTACACGAAGCAGAGTAGCAGTTCCATTTAATTGTATTACCTTCCCTACTTAGAGTAAAGGTGTTATGGCGGTGGCATTTGGGGCAGTTACCTCTTTTGCTTTCGCCAGAGCGTATGTCATCTAGATCAATACTCATTTGTAAAATATGTGATCTTCTATCTGAAGAAGATATTGCCTATTCCATTGTGGATCTACACTGGTGGCATGATAGAACACCGCCCCCTCAAGTAAAGGCAGGGATAAACCATATGTGTAGTGAACCTCTTCAGCTACACGAATTGCTTTATTCCATGCCCGTTTATCTTTTGGTACATCTGAAAGACCATCACAATAAAAACTAAATTGGCATCTGTGTTTGATAGGATAGTCTTCTTTCCAGGAATATGTAGGCCCTTCCTTCACTACCTCACACACAGTGTCAGGCCAACGGCTGTCGTGAACACGATTTAAAACAACTTGTGCAACAGCCATCTGACCTATCGTAGGTTGATCTCTAGCCTCAAAGTAAACTGCTTGAGCAAGACAAGTTATGGATGCACCGAATGCTATGATTGTAGCATCAAGCATTTTTAATTTGCCTACCTCTGGCTAAGTCGAGTTTAGCTGAATCATCTAACACGGGGGGTTTGGTATCTATCTCTTCATACTTCTGGATATAGTCTCCGTTAATAGGTGACGGTTCAAGACCAAACATATCTGCTAGTTCTACCATGCCGTCTTCCAATCGCCTTACATCTGACAAACGCACATCATGCGTATCGCGGATATAGTTTACCATCTCAGCAGATCTATTTAAGAATTTAATTATGCGATAAATCTGCTCTTCCTTAATTGTTTTATGTGTGCGCTTCATATCTACTCCTCCTTTTTGGTAGGGGTTGGCCTAGTAATATGTAAAGTTACACCACCCACCTCAGACTCAAACCAATGAGGGTTCCACGGTTTCGGGCAGGTATGATACCACTCAAAGAGTTTAAACATATCTGCATCCCAACGTATGGGTCTGTCATCATTATCTGTCATCGCCCGATCCTCCAATCTTACCTCGCTCCATACGAGAGTTTAACTTTTCTAAATTAAGTTCTACAGCTTCAGTCAGATCTATGTTAAGATCATCAGCGACACGGGCTATGTACCACAGTACATCTCCTATTTCTTTTTTGAGATCCTGCTTTCGTACAAAACTAATTCGCCCATGATCATCACGATAGATCTTTTTAATCTGATTCATTAATTCACCCACCTCGCCAGATAAACCAAGAGATGGATAAATGATATCGTCGCTATAGATTTTAGTCTTGCGAGTTTCGATTTGGTATTTGTTAAAGTCTAGCATTGTTACTCCTCATAAAATTTTGGGTAGGTATCTTCAATAGTATATCGAAGCGCATTACGCAATGTCTTTTTATCTTTCTTTGATCCGATAAAATATACGTAGCGGTGCTTCGCTGATCTATTAATTCTGTTTTGTCTATCGCCCAGATGATGACGTGAGTGCTTACCATCTGCCCCTGCCATATCTGTACGTGGCTTTGTTGTGCCAGTGAATAGGAAGTTACAGGCTTGATAGATAGTTCCAATATGTTCTTGCGCGGTATCGGCATAGGACACCACGACCTTTGGCTTCGGTAATAATTTTAGGGAGCGAGACACCAAGAACGATGCCTCGTTTGGTAGGTTATCTTTTAAGACTAGCCTGTTTAATTCAATTACGTTATGCCTATGCTCCTCACCACATATGCCTTTGCATAGCCAAGGTGATGCAGGGCTTCCGTAAGATACCATCCCCACCAGCATACTGTTGCGGAATAATCCGTAGGCGTGGCTAATAGATGGCATTCTTCTAGCGTAATGCACCTCTAGTATAAAGGGCTTAGTCGCTTCATAAGGTATCTCTTGTACCTCGTACTCGTTTTGCATTTGGTTTGACCAACCAAC
>TARA_R100000353_G_scaffold1140_2_pt1 | contig 15314 bp, 15 predicted proteins | sample TARA_R100000353 | Tara Oceans TARA_R100000353 (sample SAMEA2620663) | marine metagenome | biome: marine biome (ENVO:00000447); feature: surface water layer (ENVO:00002042); material: "saline water (ENVO:00002010), including plankton (ENVO:xxxxxxxx)" | depth 5 m | reverse complement strand
TGTCACTGCAACTGGTGTTCCTGTTGAATCAACCTTTGCTGGACTCAGACAAGTTCTTGCTTCAATACAGAAGCCCACTAGTGAAGCGTCTAAAGTAGCAGAAAAACTTGGTATTGATTTTAGTGCTGCTGCATTAAAGTCAAAAGGATTCAGCGGAGTTTTAGAGGATATTGTTGCAAATGGTGGAGCGAGTGCAGACAACTTATCTAAATTATTTGGAAGTGTAGAGGCTCTTACAGCAATACAGCCTCTATTAAATGATGAATTAGTCAAGTTTAATCAGGCTCTAGAAAATCAAGCTAATGCACAGGGTAGGGCTGCCCAAGACGCTTTTACAGCAACTAATACAATTCAGGGTCAACTGACAAGATTAAGCTCTGCATTTACAAATATAACGACAGAAGGTTCTGAATTTGGAATAGTTATAAGAGAAGTTTTAAAAGTAACTGCTGTTACTGTTGAAGCTTTAGGAGTTGCTATCAAGGCTCTTTTTACACCTACTAGACAGCTTTTTGCTTTAATTGGTCAGATAGGAAAAGTAATAGCTGATGCAATAGGAATTGATGCAACAAAAACTTTATTTAATTTAGAGCAAGGGTGGATACGAATAAAAGAAGCGGTTTCAGAAAGTTCAGAACAAGCTATCTTTTTTGCTCAGGTTGTTGGTGGTGTAATAGGTAAAATAGTTGTTGCAATTGCTAAAACTGCAACTGGGATAAGGGATACAATCACTGGTCTAGTAGATGGTGTCGTTACTTTTATTAGAGACAAAATAAACCAGCTAATTGAAAATATTCCAGAACCCATAAAAAAATTATTAGGAGGGCTTGAAATACCAAAACTTGATTTAGATGTAAAAATACCAAAATTGCAAAATGCTTTTAAAGGTTTAAAAGAAAAAGTTGATGAATTAAAAAATGGAATTATTGAATTTAGTGGAGTTGAAAAGCAAATAACTGAAGAAAATAATAAACAACTTGATGCAAAAAATAAAATTGTAGAAACTAATGGAAAAATAAAAACTACTGTTGATGAGATTACAGACGCAGAAAAAAAAGCTAAAGAAGAAGCAGATAAATTAAAAGCTAAATTTACGAAAATAGGTGAGGATATTGAAAAGGGTATTGTTCAGAATCTTACAGACGCGGTAGATGGTACAAAAACACTTGCAGATGCAGCAATAAGCACACTGAATAAGTTAAAACGAAAGTTGATTGAAGTAGCTATTGAAAAGGCAGTAGCTGGTATTGGAGGTCCGATTGGTAGCTTTTTGGGTAAAGTTTTTGGCGGTTTCAGAGCGTCAGGAGGTCCAGTAGCAGCTAATAAATCTTTTATCGTGGGCGAAAAAGGACCAGAGATTTTGACAATGGGTTCTAGAGGTGGATTTATTACACCAAATAACAAAATTGGTGGAGCAGGAACGACTAATAATATTGTGGTAAACGTAGACGCTGGCGGGACCTCAGTACAAGGTGACGGATCTAGCGCAGATGCACTTGGACAACTTATTGGAGCCATAGTCCAAAGAACATTAATAGAAGAATCACGAAGTGGAGGTCTTTTAAATAGATAATGGCAACATTTCCTTTAATCCAGCCAACATACGGCACAAGAAAAAACAGTACTCCTAATGTAAGAGTTACGAGACTGGGTGATGGATACGAGTTCCGCGCTCTATTCGGCTTGCCACAAAATCAAGATCCCAAAATATACGATTTAACTTTTAATGTCACAGAGGTCGAAGCAGACGTAATAGAAGCCTTTCTAAGGAGCCGTGTAGCAGATCAGGCTAGTTTTACATTTACACCACCAGCTGAGGGATTCAGCAACAAAGGAGGAACATTTATTCAATCAAATGGGGCTGGTGCTACAGGTAAAATTGTTACCGTATCTTGTACAAACCATGGAGTAGCGATTGGCGATACAATTTCTGTTACTGCAAACAGTGGAGGTTTAGCTAACGGTGATTATGTTGTAAGTGCTGCTGCGAATCAAAATACATTTACTATAAATTCTGCTGCAAACGCACATGTCACAAGCCAAACTTCTATAACATTTGATTTATCTGGAGCTGGCAAATTTGTGTGTGAACAGTGGTCAAAATCTATTCCATTTAGGAACAGAGCTGTAATTAACTGTAGTTTTAGGGAAGTTTTTGAACCATGACTACAAATCCTATATCTGATTTACAAAAACTAACTAACAAATCAATCATAGAACTTTTTTCTATTGAGTTAAAGCCTGATATTCATTACACAAAAAAATCATTTGATACAACTTACCAGCAATCAGCAGAAACAATTACTGTAGCTTTAGCGACTGCATTTCTTGAGTTTTCTGTGGGGGATCTGATTAATCTAGAATTTTCTGTAGCACCAGAAGCTCCTACAGTTCCTGTTGCAATTAGCGGTATATATACCGTAGATACAGTTACATCAAGTAATTTCACTGTCAAAGCATTGAACACTCTAGCTACTGCGGGTCGTGTTAAAGGAATCGCTAACGCGAAAATAATTAACTCACAAAGACAACCAACAATTTTTTTATTTCACAGCGGTGTAAATATCAAGAATAAATCAGACATAATCTGGCAAAATAATAAATATACTAAAATGCCGTGTGAAGCGAGTGGTTTTAAATATTCTGGTAAAGGGACACTGCCTAGACCTACGATTACATTTTCTAATCTTCTAGGTAGTATTAGTTCAATAATTGCAGATACAAATTTAATTACACCTTTCATTGATATGCAAACTGCAAAAGTAACTAGAATTAGAACTTTAGCAAAATTTCTTGATGCAGAAAATTTTCCTTCAAATATAAATCCTTTCGGGACACCTGACCCACTTACAGAGATGCCAAGAGAGGTATATTTCATTGACAAAAAAAGCTTAGAGAATAGAGATGTTGTACAGTTTGAATTAGTTAGCAGTTTTGATTTAAGTGGTGTTGGCGCACCTAAAAAACTGGTATCCCGCGCAGACTTCATAGGTGTTGGAACTTTTGTAAATTTTTAGTATGACTTGGAAAGAATCTTTTAAAATTTATGCAAAACAAGAGGCACCCTTTGAGGCTTGCGGTCTGGTAGCTGTTATTAAAGGTGAGGAAAAATTTTGGCCTTGTAAAAATTTAGCTAAAGAAAAAAAAGATTTTTTTATACTAGACCCTGACGACTGGGTAGAGTGTGAAGATTTAGCAGATGAGATAGTCGGTGTAGTGCATAGTCATCCAGAAATACCAGCAGAACCATCAAGGGCAGATATAGCATCATGTGAGCATATTGGTTTTCCATATTTTATTTATAGTATTGTTCAAGATAGTTGGATTTCAGTGGAACCAGAAAATTGGAAAAATTTACAAGCAGGGAGAGCATGAAATGGAATTAAGAAAAATAAAAGTTTATGGTAAGTTGAGAAAATTATTAGGGGAAAATAGTTTTGAAGCTGCTGTTAATTCACCTAAACAAGCTTTTGATTTTTTAAGAGCAAACTTTGAGGAGTTTGATCAACACATGAATCAACAACTATATCAGGTGAAAATGGGTGGACGTGTTGTAACTCAAGATGAAATATCATTTTTAGGTCAAGGGGATATACAAATAGTGCCTGTCGCTGTTGGTTCAGGTTTGTTTGATTTTATAGAAGATTTTTTTGAGTTTGTTTTTGATAACGCAATACCATTTGTAACTGCTTTTTTCACAGGAGGTTTTAGTCTTCTTGCTACGGTGGCTGGTATAACTCTTGCAACAGATGTATTAAGTAATAATCGACCAGCAACATCTCGAAGTTCAGTCGGTGATACAGATCCAAATATAAGAGGTTCTTATGCGTTTAACGGCATACAAAATGTCAGCACTAGTGGAATACCAATACCAATAATATATGGATATGTCTATAGCGGATCAATTCTGGTCAGCTCAGGCGTTGATTCTGCCCAGATAGTTCCAGTTTTAACTGATACAGGTACTTATGGACAATCTGGAAATATAGTTACTATATATATTGATAATCATGGTATAAAAAATGGCGAGAGTGTTCGTTTAGATTGGCTTACAGGACCTTTAGCTGGTTCAAATGTAGATGACGGAGGAAGATTTGGAGTTCAAGATGCTACTACAGATACTTTTAAAACTTCTCTTGGTATGTGGAGTAATAAAAATTATGCAAATTCAGTAAACAATACTGTTAAAATTAATGCAAGACATCAAGATTAATTCATTATGGTTAAATTAATTGATGATGAATTATTTGGGAGAGAACCTGACAGCAGAGTATTAGATATTCAACTAATAGAAGGTAGTTTAAGAAGTAAACAATTTGCAACAATTATAGATCTGTTAGGATATGGCGAAATTGAAGGGTTTAGAAGTCCAGAAAATACAAACCCAGATACGACAGATTCTTTAAATATTGGAAGAGATATTTTTTTAGATAATACACCCTTGGTGAATCCGAGTGGAGATCCTAATTTTGATGATGTAGAGGTTTTCTTCAGAAATGGAACTACTGATCAAGATCCCCTTAGCACATTTGATACTTTTGGGCCTGACCGAGTAGAAAATACAATACCTGTTGGAGTTGAAGTAGAAAAAAATACATCTGTTTCAAGATCAATAACAGGTGTTCAAGATGCAAGTGGTAATGAACTAATAAAACTTATAAGAGTATCTATACAGATTCCATCTTTGCTGAAATTTACAAATGAAGGCGATATACGCGGTACGGAAGTAAAAATATCAATACGTATTACAGAAAATAATGGAACTGTACATAACCCAGTCGTAGAAGATTCTATAAAAGGTAAAGCACAAAGTCCTTATGTAAAAGATTATGAAATCCTTTTAGAAAGTAATAATCTGGATTTTCCTTTAACAGTCACAGTTATAAGAAATACAGAGGATAGCACAGATAATAAGTTGGCAAATAAAACTATTTTTTTATCGTTAACAACAATAATTACAGAACCACAAGCATATAAAGGCTTTGCTTATGTTGCATTAAGATTTAATGCACAATCTTTCCCATCCTTCCCTAAAAGGATGTACAGGATCAAGGGAACAAGGATCAAGATACCGCATAATGCGGAAGTAGATTTAGATAATGGAGCTATTACCTACAGTGGTACTTTTAATGGGACTTTCAAAGCTGACAAAGAATGGAGCGCAGATCCCGCATGGATTTTATATGACTTATTAACAACAGATAAAGGTTTTGGTGGTCCAGAGGGTGTTATACCTGAAGATTCATTAGATGTGTTTTCTTTTTTCCAAGCATCTAAATATGCAAGTGAAATAATTACAGATCCGATAACAGGTATAGACGAACCAAGATTCAGTTGCAATGTAATTTTAAATACAAGGCAAGATGCGTACACTCTGATAAATGATTTGTGTAGCGTTATGAGAGCAACCGCATTTTATAGTGCTGGGTCGCTTGTTATTAATCAAGACAGGCCAACGAATACAACTACAAATACATCAACACCAGAATATGTATTCAATAATTCTAATGTAGGAAGGGATGGTTTTACATATAAACAAGTAGGAGATAAGACAAAATTTACAGAGGTAGAAGTTTCTTATTTTGATAATGACACTCAGACACTAGATTTTGAGTTTGTTGATACAAATAAAATACCAGCCTTATCTGGATATATTGATAAATTTGGCAGAATACGAAAGACCATTAAAAGTTTTGCATGTACTTCTAGAGGTCAAGCAAATAGATTAGGTAGATGGTTCTTATATACAAACTTAAAAGAATTAGAAGTAGTTACTTTTTCAACAACTCTAGAAGCTGGTGTTGTTGTAAGACCATCTATGGTTATTGGCATAGCTGATACTTTAAAACAAGGAATTAGAATGGGAGGGCGCATTGCTGGTCTTAGTAGTTCTGCAGGCAACTCAGATATTGATGAAATAATTTCAGACGGTGATATACCAGCATTGTCATCGGGACTCAACACAATACATGTTGTAATGCCATCTGCTGCTGCTGTTTCTTCTGACTCAGAAAACAAACAAATAACACTGACACGAAATATAGTATCAATATCTGGCAGAAAAATTACATTAGATGGCAAAATCAATCCACAAGGCATTTCACCAAATATCGGCACAGTTTATTCAATAACCAGCGCAGCCGTACCAATACAGCTCTATCGCGTAGTTGGGATTGAAGAAAATAATGATTTTGAATATACTATTTCAGCTATAATTCATGATCCGCTTAAGTACGGAGAGATAGAACGACTAGACACACCCCCTGAGCCAAGAACAATAAATACTCTTATCGGTCAAGTTTCATCTCCAAAAAATGCTACCGTCACAGAGGAGATAGTTTCGTTAAGAGATCGAGCTGTATCTAGATTAACAGTAGCTTGGGAGCCAGAAATAGGAGTAAGTGAATATTTACTTGAATATCAATTTACTGATCCTAAATTAGAAATAGCAGACAATCCACAAAGTGTAAGAGTGTCAGCACCTACTTTTGAGTTTTACGATGAACTTGCGAGACTTGGTGTATATCAATTTGTTATCAAATCATTTAACTCTTTAGGAAGAATAAGTTCAGATTCTACAAAAGTGTTTTTTGCAACTTCTGGAAAAACTGCAAATCCCGCACCAATACAGAATTTAACATTTGAACCAATTGACGAAAGAAATATAAGACTACGTTTTGATAAGCCTACAGATCCTGACGTGGTGCATGGTGGACGAATTTTGATCAATTATTCTTTTAATCATAAAGGCAAAGGATTATTCTCACAATCAAATTTTTTACAAGCAGTCGCTGGAAACTCAACAGAGGCAATAGTGCCACATCCGTGGCAAGGTGAATATATTTTGAAAACTGAAGATGATGGAGGAAGGCAAAGTATTGAGGAGACATCTGTCATTGTTAATCGTCCTGCGCGTTACAAACTCAAATTAATAGAAAATCAAGAACAAAATAACAATCCTAAGTTTGGCGGTGTGAAAAAAAATTGCGCTTTCAATACTACAAAAAATGGATTAGTTTCAGATGAAACTGTTACCAGTGGATTTTATGTTTTTGCCTCTGCTTTAGATGTTGGCTCAATACAGCCAGTGCGACTAAAAAGCATTTTGAAAACTAGTTCATATTACCCAAGTGCTATATTCAGTACTAGAACTTTAGCTATTGATAAATGGTTTGAGTTTGACGGGACTGACGATCAAGCCGTCAACACAAACGCAAAATTATTAGTCTCACAAACTGATCAAGACCCAAATGCTTCGACTGCTGTAACTTATGGTATGTCAACTGGCCTTACAGAAATTAATAAAACTAATCATGGTTTAAAAGTTGGTGATAATGTTTTTATTACTTTCACGAGTGGTTTTGCTCAGAATAAAAATATTGATCATGATTTTTTAGTTCACAGTTTAGGTTTTAGAGCAAGCACTGGTAAATTTGATGATCCTGATAAATTTGTAGTAGTCACACCACAACCAGAAATCGGTAATATAATTTTTCAGTCTGGTAATGCAAATTTAAGTAACAAATTTACTCCATTCGATGAATTTATTAACGGAGACTTTACTGCAAGAGGTTTCAAATTCAAATGTATTTTTGAAATTTCAGATCCTGCACAATCGATAATAATTGAAGAGCTTGGGTTTTTGGCTGGTTTAGACGGGAGAACAGAAACAAGTATTGAAAACACATCTTCAACAAATGGCAGATTCACTTCAAGCAGTACGACTAGCACTACTGTTACTTTTGAAGAGCCATTTTTTACTGGTGTTAATGGATTAGATGTAGCAGCAAACAGTGCAAAGCCAGCAGTTAGTGTCTCAGTAGAAAATGCTCAGGGTGGAGACTTTGTAGAGATAACAAATATTACAAGTACAAATTTCACAGTCAATATAAAAAACAGAGATACAAGCGGTAACGACAGTTTAGTTGTGAGAAACTTTAAATATATTGCTAGGGGTTTTGGACGTACATACTAAATTACAAGTAATATAAGGTAAATAAAAAAAACAACTATGTCTCAAGATAATACAAACAACTATGTTATTTCTGATGTTTCTGGGGCTTTAGTAAGACAAGCAATCAATACAACTCTGCAAGCTATCGCGACAAACAACTCAGGCGGTACACCCCCAGCAGCTAACGACCATCAATGGTTTGCAAATACAGCTACGAATAGATTGACGTATAAAGATGCAACTACAGGCAACAACGCTAATACTAATTATTTCAATCTTGCAAAACTTGACGGAGGACTTTTTTTAGATAAACCCAGCACTTTTGAAACTGATGTGATTTTTCAAGGTGATAATGGTAGTTCCAGTTTTCAGATCGTTTATGATTCAAGCGCAAACAGTACCAAAGGAGCGTTGATTGTAAAAGACGAGACAAGAATCTCAATTGGTACAGCTGAAGATTTTATAATGACTCGTGTTTTGGGTATTATATTTTTGGCAGCTAACTCAAATTCAAGAGTTAGTATTTCAGGAGGAACAACAAACGCTTCAGGAATCCCAGTATATGAAGTTCGAGCAAGACCAATAGGAGGTGGCACTCTTGAGACATGTTATGAAGCATATTTAAACGGAGGCCAGCATTTGTTTTTTGATGCTGCTGAAAAATTAAAAACTACAGCCAATGGGATTACGGTTACTGGTTCAGTTACAACACAAGACATAAACATGTCGAATCTTGATGGAAGTCCGAATGAAGTTGATAATACGAAAGGAAGTTGGTCAATACAAGAAGGAGAAGACGATCTATTTTTAATTAACAAACTTAACGGTAAAAAATATAAATTTAATGTAACCGAAGTAACTTAAGCTATTCTGTATATAAATTAGTTTTTTTATGTCAATTACAATAACTTGGGAAATAAATAAAGAATGGTGCGTAAGAGATGAGTCAGATGGTTTTTTTCGGGAAGTTGTTTACAGAGTAAAAGGTTTGGACGACAACGAAGAAAAAACTAGACGTACAGGAAAGATTGACTTTGATAAGCCAGAATCTTTACCTTCTGAGTTCATACCATATAACGAAGGCAGCGGAAGTCCAAATCAAGCGACTATGATTAGTTGGGTCAAAAATTATATTGGAGCAGATATGGTAAAACAGATTGAAACTAATATAACTAATGAAATAAATTTAAAAAAAGAACCAAAACAAGTTCAAGGAACCGCTTTCTAGTAATTATGGCTAATTCAGATTCAAGATTTGTCTACACAAATGACGAAGGTATTTTGGTAATTGTGATTCCCTCTGATAATTCAAAATATACCTTAGAAGAAATTAAAGAAAAAGATTGTCCGAAAGATCGCCCAGTATATACTGTAAATAAAAGCAGTATTCCAACTGATAGAAGTTTTAGAAATGCTTGGACTTATACGGAGTAAATCATGGGTTTTGGAATAGACATGGCAAAAGCTAAAGAAATTCATCGGGAAAATATTCGTAGAGCGCGAAAACCAAAATTAGCAGAATTAGATATTGAATTTCAAAGAGCCATTGAAACAACTCAAGATACGTCAGCAATCATCACAAAAAAACAAGCTTTAAGAGATGCTCCAGCTGCATCAGATATTGAATCTGCAAGCGATATTACAGCACTTAAAAATCAATGGAAAACTGATATACTTGGAACATCACCCTATAAATAAATGCCAAACGCTCCAGCAGTTTTTGATTTCGAGGTTAATAGGAGATCAACAGTTCCTCTTGAAATCCAATTTAAAACAGATGGGAATCCAGTTAACATATCAGGTTACACCTTTGCTGGATCCGTATTTGATAAGGAAAGAAAAACTAATTTTGCAAATTTTTCAGTGGAATATGTTAACAGAAGTATAGGAAAATTAAAATTTAAATTAACACCAACACAGACCGAAGGTTTTACATTAAACGAATTAGAGTACGACATAAAATACAAACAACCAAACAATGATGAATTTTATTTACTAGAAGGTACAATATTTGTCAGCGAAGGCTATACGGTAATATCATGACTTCAGTAAATATAAGCACAACAAAAAATACTGTTGAAGTTATTGATGCGACTACAAATGTTATTGAAGTTTCTACAACTGGTCCTCAAGGTCCTGCTTTTGCTATAGATTTGAATCATGTAGACAAAGTAAATAATTCAATAATGTACTACGAAGCAACTAGTGATACACTTAAGTTAGATAATACCGTTACTGTTGAAAAGCTTGTGGACGGTGGCAATTTTTGATTTATTAAACTATGGCTAACACAATCAGAATTAAGCGTTCAACTGGTAATGACGCACCAACAAGTTTAGCAAATGCGGAATTAGCTTTTGCCGAAGGTAGTAAAAAACTTTTTATTGGTATTGGTACAGGTGGTGATGGTGGATCTGCTACAACGATTGAGGCAATTGGTGGTTCTGGAGCTTTTGTAAGTTCAGTTACAGCAAGAAATACAAATTTAGTTTTTGCTGGTCCTGCTTCTGGATCTGCTGCTGCTCCTGCATTTAGGTCGCTTGCAGTTGCTGATATTCCAACGCTGACTAGTAGTATTATCTCAGATTTCAATACAACTGTTAGAAATAACAGAATAGATCAATTAGTTTCACCAATAGGAAGTTTAAATTTAAATAGTCAAAAAATAACAAGTTTAGCAACACCAACAAGCGATAATGATGCTGCAAATAAAGGTTATGTTGACTCTGTTGCTGAAGGTTTAGACGTTAAGGACAGTTGTACCGTAGCTTCAACTGCTAACGTAACAATTGCAACGGCCCTAAATAATGGTGATGTTTTTGATAGTGTCGCTCTTTCAACTGGGGATCGAGTTTTATTAAAAGATCAAACTAATGCTACAGAAAACGGAATTTATATAGTTGGAGCTTCACCAGCGAGGGCTGATGATCTAGCTGCGGGTGCTGATGCTGCGGGTGCTTTTACTTTTATCGAGCAAGGGACAAGTGCTGATAAAGGATTTGTTTGCACAAGTAACAAAGGATCTGCTGTTGTAGGGACAAATAATTTAGCATTTTCGACATTTAGTTCTTCTGGTGATGTTTCAGCAGGAAATGGTTTATCAAAATCAGGTAATACATTATCAGCAAGTCTTGTAACTAATGGTGGTTTAATTTTTAGTGGCACTTCTATAAAAGTAGATTTAGATGCAGCATCAATAGGCGGAAAATTAGCAGTTAATAGAGGTGGTACAAATGCAACTTCAGCCTCAGGTGCCAGAACTTCGCTAGGGTTAGTAATTGGCACTGATGTCGAAGCTCATTCAGACAAGTTGACTGAGCTGGCAACAATGAATCTAAACACAGCACAAAAATTGGCTGATTTAACTAATACTGAAGTCGGAGTCTTGGATGGCATAACTGCCACAACTGCAGAATTGAACAGGGTAGATGCGACTTCAAGTATTCAAACACAATTAGATTCTAAACAGGCTTCAGATACTCAGTTAACTGATATTGCTGCCCTTGCTGTAACTAATGGAGGCTTCATTGTTGGCAATGGAACTACTTTTGTTCTAGAAACAGGTGCAACAGCAAGAACTAGTATGGGTTTAGGGTCAATGGCAACCCAAAATGCTAACTCTGTAAATATAGATGGAGGAACTATAGACGGAATAACTCTAGACGGGGGTTCCTACTAAATAATTAGGAGTTAAGTAAAATGGCAAATACCATTAAACAAAAACGTGGCAGTGGTAGCAATCCTTCTGCTAGTGATTTAGAAGTAGGTGAATTAGCCATAAGGACCGATAATGGTCATCTGTTTACAAAAAATGATAGCGGTACAGTAATTGAACACGCAGATATAGGGGTTTTAACTGCTAATACATTACTTGGTAGAAGAGTAAGTAATGGCACTCCTCAAGAGCTTACAGCAAGCCAAGTAAGAACAATAATAAATGTGGCTGATGGTGCTACAAACGTCACGAATAATAATCAGTTAACAAATGGTGCGGGCTACATAACATCTTCAAATAGTGCTGTTACTGGTAAATTGTCCAAAGCGGGTGGCACTATAACTGGGAACTTACAAGTAAATGGAACAACTACCTTAAATGGCAATATAGATTTGGGAGATGCTTCTGCTGAAACTGTAACTTTTACAGCAGTTGTTGACAGTGATATTTATCCAGAAATTGATAGTTCGCACGACTTAGGAAATGCTTTTCAAAAGTGGGATAATGTTTATGCAAATACTTTTACAGGTAATGCAGCAACCGCAACAAAACTAGCTACGGCTAGAACAATTGCAGGGACAAGTTTTGACGGTTCTGCTAATATAAATATTTCTTTTAATAGTTTAACTAATAAACCAACAATACCTACAAACAATAATCAACTGACTAATGGTGCAGGCTATTTAACTTCTTCATCTAATTTAAACGCTGATAAATTAAGTTCTGGAACAATACCAGCAGCAAGAATAGGAAGTAATGCGGTCACTTTTGCTCGTATGCAAAATATTGCTGAAGAACGATTGATAGGAAGAGTAAGTAGTGGGACAGGAGATCCCGAAGCATTGACTCAAGCACAGGTAAGAACTTTCTTAGGTCTTGCAAGTTCAGCGACAACTGACACTACAAATGCGTCAAATATTTCATCTGGAACTATTCCTGCTGCACGAATCGGCAATGATGCCGTAACTTACGCAAAGATCCAGAATGTATCTGCTACAAACAGAATACTAGGAAGAGATTCAGCTGGTGCTGGAAATATTGAAGAGATAACTCCTGCAAATTTACGCACTATGCTTAATGTTGCTGACGGTGCAAATAATATTACTAACAACAACCAACTTACAAACGGAGCTGGCTACATAACTTCTCAAAGGTCTGTTGAATCCGTACAGGATATTGTTGGGGGTATGGTGTCAGGTAACTCTGAATCTGGCATAACAGTCACTTATCAAGATTCTGATGGCACAATAGATTTTTCAGTGTCTTCGCAAACTGATAATAATTTTACTAATGCTTTAAAAACTAAACTTGATGGTATAGCTTCAAGTGCAACAAATGTCACAAATAATAATCAACTTACCAACGGGGCTGGCTATATAACCTCTCAGAGATCTGTTGAATCAGTACAAGATATTGTCGGAGGGATGGTTTCTGGCAACTCGGAGTCAGGTATCACAGTTACTTACCAAGATTCAGACGGTACTTTAGATTTTTCTGTTGCGTCACAAACTGATCAAAATTTTACAACAGCATTAAAAAATAAATTAGACGGTATAGCGTCTTCAGCTACAAATGTCACGAATAACAATCAACTCACAAATGGGGCAGGGTATATAACCTCACAGAGATCAGTTGAGTCAGTGCAGGATATTGTTGGAGCTATGGTTACAGGTAATACTGAGTCAGGAATATCAGTTACATATCAAGATGCAGATGGGACTTTAGACTTCTCAGTTTCTTCTCAGACAGATAATAACTTTACAACAGCGTTGAAAAATAAATTAGACGGTATTGAGTCTGGAGCTAAGGCAGATCAAACAGGTACAGAAATAAGAGCATTATTAGCAGCTACGAGCAATACAAATATTTTAAATGATACTTTACTTTCAAAATTAAATGGTATTGCTTCTGGCGCTACTAATGTAACTAATAATAACCAAATTTCTAATGGTGCTGGTTATATAACTTCAAGTAATTCAGCAATCACTAATAAGATGCCTAAAAGTGGAGGCACATTTTCTGGAACAGTAAATTTAGGTGGAAATGACATAGATAATGTCGGCAGAATGACAGGTAACGGTTTAACTCTAGAAGATGACGGAGAAAGCTCACCTACTTTTAAATTAGTTACAGATGATGAAGCTCCATATGCTATGCAAATCAGCAATAGTACCTATTCAACTCAGCAAGTAGGTTTACTTACTTTTGTAAAGAATAACGGTGATGCTGAACTTTTACATGCTGGAAACGGAGAGTTTAAAGACTTTTCTATTGGAACCTCATTAGGAATTGGTTTTATTACTTGTATTAAGATTGACGGATCAGAACAACAAGTCGAACTTTATAAATCGGGTTCTAAAGTATTTGAAACTGTTGGAAGTGGAGTTGAGGTCACTGGTTCCTGTCAGGCTGGCAGCTTTAAAAGTGACGATTTGCTTCCACCAGTTTTTCAGTTTACTAACGGAAACAAGGCGGGACAGTTAAGCGTAGGCAATGCAAACATAGACGGCACAGGTACTGTAACTTTAGAATCTGATTTTAATGTTTCTTCAGTCAGTGATTCAGGAAGTGGTGTTTATGACATTTCATTTGACGAAAATTATAAAAACAGTCACTACATAGTTACGGCAGAAAGTGGTTTAATATCTTCAACTAGCAGCGCATCAACTACAGTTGATATAAGAAATATGTCTAGTTCTGGTTTTAGATTATTAATTGAGGATGTAGATGCTGGTTTTATTGATGTTGATTATGTTATGTTTTCTATTTTTGAAAATTAAGCTTGAGAAATTCACATATACAAGATCCTAGATTTTCTGGTCATCCTTCGTTTATTAGTAAATCTTTAAAAAGAAAAAAGAAAAAAAAATCAAAAAATGCTATAAATATAATAAAAAAAATTTAATGAAAGAATTTATAGAAAGACAGATCGAAGAATGGCAAAAACAGATTATGCAGCAAAAAGAACACATTCTTAGATTAGAAGGAGCTGTATCTAGTTATGTTTTACTTCTTGAACAATTAAAGTCTGAGAATATAACTGAGCAAAAGCCAGTTAAGAAACCGAGTAACAAAACAGTCAAAGTTTAAAAAATCAATTAATATAAATTTTTAATTTATTTAATTAAATGCTTAAAAAACTTTTAGTCGCTGCTGCTGTAACGACTTGTTCTAGTCCTGTTTTTGCTGGATTTTATTTAAACGTGGAAAATAACGCTACGTTTTTAAAAGATAGCGATTTCCAAGGATCTTCGACAGATTTGCACGTAGGTTATGAAAAATCTTCGGAACGCGGTTCATTTTACCTCCAAGGCGGTCCGCTCTTAAGTAATCCAGAGGGCAAAACTCAATCCACAGACGTATCAGCAAAGATTGGCGGTTCTGTAAATGCAACAGATAAGACTTCAATCTATGGTGAGCTAAGTGGTGTTTTTGCAGATGAAAATGTTTTCGGCACCAAATTAGGGTTGAAATTTGCTTTTTGATTTCCTGATTAAATAATCTAAAGTAAATAGAGGTGTGCTTACACACACTGCTGTGACTATTAACATATAAATAGGCATAGCGACTGCACCTCTAACTATATTTTTCATGGAATACCCAGAAATAGATTTACCAGATACAAACAACATACTCATTCCACCC